>Ga0315316_10000624_pt1 | contig 23611 bp, 14 predicted proteins | sample M160m3416metaG_FD_203702 | JGI IMG/M metagenome (GOLD analysis project Ga0315316, IMG submission 203702) | Ammonia-oxidizing marine archaeal communities from Monterey Bay, California, United States - M1 60m 3416 | ecosystem: Environmental > Aquatic > Marine > Intertidal zone | place: USA... | reverse complement strand
TAGAGTTAAATCTTTTTTGTAGAAATCTGAATAACCTGCTCTACCAGTTACTGATTCGTATCCTAATCTAGCCCATTCCATAACAGCTTGAGCACCAGATGGAGTTACTGGATCATATAGAGTCATTGTTATATCTTCCCACTCTCTTTTTCCTCTAATTTTTCTATAAGAGTTAACGTGATCTAATTTTATAATGTTATCAGTGAAAGTAGGTGCTTTAACATTCTTTACCATAAATGAAGGAATGTTTTCAACATACATTACAAATCTGTTTTGTACCTTTGGTTCAAAGGCCTTAAACATAAGTTCGCTTGGATCTAATACTGCCATGTTTTATTTATTTTATTATAAATATTGTTAATTTAAATTTATTATGCAAAAGTTGCTCCTGTAGGTTCAATTGTAAAGTCTAGTACTATAAATTCTGCTGTTTTAGCTGGTTGAATAAATACTTGACCTACTAATTGATTTCTATCAACAACGTCTGCTGTGTTATTTGTGTCATCCATTACTACTCTGTATGCATAAAGACCTTGTCTTTGTACTACTGATTCTAAGTATGGATTTACATTTGCTAAGAATCTATTTCTTGTTGCAATTGTATTTTGTTCGAAAACTAAATTACTAGCTTGATCTCCTAAGAATTTCTTAAGCGCGATTAATAATCTTCTAACGTTTACTCTATCTAATGCTGATGCTTTAGTTTGTAATGTTTTTTGTCCAAATACTGCGATTCCTTGTCCAGGGAAAGTAGCTATTGGATTAACTTTTCCAGCATATATTGTATCTCTCTGTACTCTACTTAATTTCTGTTCTGCTTGAACAACTCCAGTGATACCTCCTCTTACTAATCCTGCTGGTGCGAACCAAGGTGCTGCAGCGCTATCGTTAAATGCATATACTCCTGGTACTACACAAGAAGCTGGTGCCCATTGAATACCTGCTCCTCCGCTTAATTGTACCCAAGGCCAGTAAGCTGCTGCATAAGAGCTATTTACTAATTTACCTTGATCTACTACATTTGCAGTTGTGCTTCCATAAGCTACTAAATCTATTATTGCAATACAATCGCTTCTTGTTTCTGCAGCTGATATTAATGAGTCTAATACAGTTCCGTGAGATGAATGATCATATATTAACCCTGGTGCTGCCATTACGTTAATAACGTATTCGTCTTTATTTTGCAAAATTGTAATTGCATCAGAATAATCTGCTGCTTCTAAACCTTGTGTATCGGTATTAGAAATAGCATCATTAAATGTCATAGACGGTACAACTATATTACCTCCTCCATTATAGAAAGATCCTGATTCTTCAGCTGGTAAAGATGCTGAGTAAGAATTAGTACCGTCTGAATTAACTGTGAATCCATCTGCTGCTAAGTAATCAATTGTTGGTTTTCCTACTGCTGATACATAAACGTAGTTAGATTTATTTACAAAGTTACCTGTAGTTTTAACAAATTTTAAATTACCGTCAGTAGCTACAGTAGTAGTTTGATTACCTATTACTTTTTCTATATAGTTATCTGAGTTAGGATCTAAATTTACATTTGTATATTGCTCTAATATTACTTTATTACTATGGTTGTCATTTCCTCTTCTAATAGATAAGGTAAATGTTCCATTATTATTATCTTTATTTGTTACTTCCCATCTAATATTATCTTTAGAACCAGATACTAATGCTCCTCCTGATCCTGCTATTTCAGTTCCATGATCTGTTGCGGATGTACCGTTATTATATATTACACCTTTTCCGTGTGTTTTCAACGTAAATGGAACACCTGCAATTAACGATGATGTTACTGCTGCACTTTGTGCTTGAGTCCAGTGTTGAGAAGCAGATACAACTCTTGTAACTAAAGCTGAATTTCCTCCTTGTTGGAAGAAGTTTTTAACTGCGATAGAAGTAAGGAATTCTCTATTAACTGAAGCTGAAGAAAAAGTCTCTCCGTATATAGCTTTATATTCGTTATATGAAGTAACTACAGTAGGTTGTTCTACTGGTCCTTTTACTGTTGGTCCTATAAATGCTGAGCTCGCATCTACTGGTGCTGGCGTTATAAAAGAAATATCATTTTCTCTTGTAAAAACACCTGGGGAAATAATTTGTTCTGCCATGTCTGGTCTAATTTATTATTTAGTTTATTATAAATATCGTTTAGGAATGTAAAACAGTGTTGTTAGAAATGTTTTTACTTCTCTTATATAAATAGTAAAGGAGGATGTAAAAACCCTCCTAAACTAAAAATTGTATTTAGACTATAGAAACTACTCAGCTACTTCTTCAGCAACCTCTTCTTCTTGAACAGGGGCTGGTATGAATTCACCTTTAACTAAGTCGATAGAACCTATTCCATAAGCTTCTTCTAAAGACTTTGCTAGTTCTTTCTCTTCTTCCCTAAGTTCGAATAGAAATTTTTCAGCATTTTCTCTACGCTCTTCTAATCCAATGTTTGCTAACTCAATACTTCCTAATTCAGTAACAAGTGCAGCGTTTTTTTGTTGAAGTTCTTGTAAATTTTTTACTTCTTCTTCTTTTAGCTTTTGATTTGCCATAATTTTAAAACTTTTAATTTATTTAATCGATTAATATTCTTTATAATATAAGAACTATTTTTTAATATTCCAACTAACTTTCAATTAATTTTGAAATAGTTGTTGGATTCTGTTTTTCTTTTATAGTACTTTTAATTGTTGCTTTATATGCTTCTACTTTAGTATTACCTAAAGATTCTGTAACCCATCCTTTAATGTCTGTGTTTGTCAGAGCAGAGAAATCTTTAAAGTCTGATAAATCATCAGTATCTATTAAAGTAATACCGTTGCAATCGCTTACATATTCAACTCCGTCTTTAGTTTCTTTACCTGTAAGTTTCCAATGTACGGTGTGAATTACATCAGGTTTCTTATTTGTTGGGGTTTGTGCATCACTATGCTCTTTGTAAGCATCAACAGTTTTGCAATCCCAAGTGTACTTTACAGCCATTTACTTATTTTATTATAAATAGTTTATATTTTTTATTTTACTGTTTTTAATAAACCGTCTTCAAATGTCCATGTTTCTTTACCAACTGTTTTGCTTCCTTCAAAACCACTAACTGAAGCATTACTACCAGCAGGTCCTGTAGCTCCTGTTGCTCCAGTAGCTCCTTGAGGTCCAGTAGGTCCTTGTGGACCTGTATTACCAGTATCACCTTTTGCCCCTTTTGAAGATGCTGCTGATGAATCTGTTCCAAATGCAGCTTTTACGTAAGCATGTAATTTAGCTATTTCAGCTCTCAAATCTTCTATTTGTTTAAAATAGAATTTAGATCTTAGAAACTCTGCTTCATCATTTATTAATATAGAAGGATCTGTTGCTGCATCAATAGCGGATTTTGTAGTAGAATCCATTACTAATGCTCCATTACTAAGTTGTGCTTTTTCTCCTTTAGAAGCCATATCAGATAATTCTGAAGTAGATGCTGCTTTTGTTAATTCTTTTTTTCCAAATGTACTATCTATTGTTGCCATTTTATTTAGTTTAATTAAATTGGAATACTGCTACTGCATTCCAGTTAGTTGTTGTAGATGAAGAACAGTTTATACCGAATACTATTGCATTATCGTCTCCTAATGCACTACCGTTCATATTTAAACCTAAGTTTAAAGGCACCCAAGTATTTCTATTTGCTGTAACGCTAAAAGAGGTGCTTGTCATTTGAGAATAACTAGTTGGATTATCTGCGTCATATATTCTTAATGTATTATTAGATCTAGAAGCATTAGCCTGGATGGACATTCCTACTAGTTTACCTGGTTTAGGTATTACATATCTTTGGTTATAACTTACATTACCAGTTAAAAATCCACTATATAAAGATAAATACCTTGTAGAAGTAGTGTTAGTAAAGAATGCAAATTAATGCATAGCTCTAGTAGCAGCCATATAAGAACTTATAGTATTACCAGCTGTCATAGGTAAGCTAGCGCTCCAATCAGCATCTTCGTAATAAGTTATTTGCGTAGTATCAGTAGAGTCAAGATTATTTTCATATGATAATGAATCTTCAAATAGATGAACTATTCCGTAAGTAGTTTTCTTTTTAATATATAACCTTACATCAGATGCAGATATTACTTTTAAAATAAAACTGTCTTCTTCTAACATTTCAGCATTAGAAGTAGCATCACTTGCTCCAAAATCGGATACATTTCCATCAATATCAAGTATAGTTAAAGATGCTACTTGTAAGGTACTTGAAGATGTGCCTTTACGTAGTTTAATCATTATACGTGCATAACATCCAACGCCTGAGGTTTCTTCTGCAGATATCGTATACACGGCACATAAATCTGTATTATTTGCATCGTCTATATCAAATTTTGCTAATAATGCATAATACCCTGATTCTCCTGCTGCAGGTGATGCTGACCATGCAATAGGTTTTCTTCTAATAGCTGTATGAGTTATTCCACCTACAATGTCTAGTCTTGGAGTAATTCCTGTTGTAACTGCAGGTGCAGTTGTTCCGATACCGACATTACCTGAAGAATCAACGCGTAATCTTTCTGATCCTCCTAAAACAATATTAAATGTATCACCGCCAGGGAATCCAAAATAAGAATGAGTATCTCCATTATGTAGTATACGATCGTTAATAATTGGTCGAGCAGATCCGTCAACAAGGAAACTACCACCGTAGGTACCAGCCCCATTGTAGGCCTGTACTTCTAAGCAACCAGAAGCGCCGGATGTGTTTACTTGTAATTGAAAAGCGTTGTAACCACTATTGTGAATTGCACCATTAGATGTGTTTCTATTGAAACCTAATCTTCCACCTGCTGTATCTTGAAGATATATAGTATCCATATTAATTATAGTACCGCCAACACTTATATTACCTGCAAAAGTTGCATCTTGAGAAGAATCTATTGTAAGAGCGGTTGTACCAGCAGTGTTAATAATAAATGTATCATTACCGCTAAATCCAAAAAGTGTATCAGGATCTCCACTGTGAGCAAGATATTCTGGGAAATATACTCTACTGCCAAATTCCGCTGTACCACCATCTGACATATCTAATGTTAGAGCAGTTATAGCAGAACTACCATCTTTACCATTGAAAATAATATCACCATCACTTTGATTATTTTGAATAATAAGTTGTCCAAGTTCGTTTGTTATTAGGCCGTTGGTGGTGTCGTGATATATATTTAAATCATCATCATTACCAAATGATATCGCTTTATTGTCTGCCAACTTAAAATTACCTGAAGATGATACGTGTCCACTTGTATCTAAAGTTAAAACTGCAGTTGTTGAAGTACCATTTGATCTATAGAACGTATGTGAACCGTATGCAGTACCTTTTCTTGAAACATAAGTAGTATTACCACCATTATGGCCTCTATCACCGTAGTGATTTGTACCATCTGCATCTCTAACTCTAATATCTGGAGCACCTGTTCCTACAACTTCAAGATTTACAGTTGGTGTGGTTGTTCCTATACCAACTTTACCACTACTACTAACTGTCATCATAGTAACAGAAGCAGACATGAAATTAGTTGCATCTTGAGCATGAATATCTAACATACCATTGTGGTGTGTGCCTAAATAAACTTTATCTGTATCTCCTAATCCTTGTAAGTATAAGTAATTAGCAGCTCCTGCTGATCCTATTGCAACATGTTGTGCTGAAATGCTTGATGTATTATGTACTGTAAGTTGTCCTGATATATCAGCGTTACTGTTTACATCTAAAGGTCCTGAAAATATAGATGTATTACTATTACTAGCATCTATTTGTAAAGCTGTACCAGCGTTTGTAACAAGTTTTAAATCATAATTATTACTACCACCTAAACCTGATACTAAGTCTAAAGAGTATTGAGCCGCAACTCTACCCTCACCTGAACCAGCGCCACCTCTTAAATATAAGGCTTGATCTGTATTAGACGCTCTTCTTACAGTTAACGCACCAGCATCGTCATCTGTAATTGTTACTTTACCATCAAGAGCACTAACTCCGTTTATGTCTAGAGTTGAAGCTTCTACTTCTCCTGCAAATTGTGCTACGGTATTTGTTATATTTAATCTTTCACTTCCAGCGACATAAATTTTAAGATTACTATCTGATTCTTCTTCTATATATGTATGACCACCAATACCATCTAATAATAACTTTCTACCTGCTGGTATTGCAAAATTAGTTGATCCTAATACAGCTACATCAGAACTTACCATAAATCTAGCACTTCCATTACCGTATATATGAACAGGGTAAGAAGGATCTGCTGTTCCTATACCTATTCTAGAACCTGTAACTACAAGTGTGTTAGCTCCAAAGGTACCCATTGTAACAGCATCATTAGATTCTACCTCTAAGATAGGGATACCTGAGATATCACTAACAGCAAATAAAGATCCAGATAGAGAATCTGTTACAGAGAATAATTGACCTTGTGATCCTTCTACTGATAGTATTGTACTACCTGATCCTTCTATTAAAGCTACATCATTTGTACCGGATACATGTAATTTTGCTGATGGTGCTGTAATACCTACTCCTACTCTTTCAGTACTGAAATTAATGTTTAACACATTAGCAGTATCATCTCTGAATCTTAATTCTTGAGTTCCATCTTCTAGAGTTATATATGCATTTGTAACTCCTGAGTCTTGAAATTGTATTTCAGCATCACCTGAAGATGGTGATATCATTATTCCTCCTCCAGAACCTCCTACTCCTCCAACATGTAGTGTTTTACTTGGACTAGTTACTCCTCCTAACCCGGCTTTACCTGCTACAGCTAAAGACGTTCCAGTATTTGCTGGATCTAATAGGTAAGAAGAATTTGAAGAATCATAAAATGCTGCTGCAAACATACTATAACCTGAGCCTGCATGTACATTTCTATTAAAGTAAGCAGTACCGTTTTGGGAAGCAGAAATTATTAATCCGTTATATTCACTACCACCTGTTTTGAACTTAATTGTTATGTTTTTATCGTTAGAAGTATTTCTTAATATAGTATGTCCACTTGAATTAGATAATCTACCAAATTCTGTACCACTACTTCCTTTTAGTACTATATCTTCTCCGCCTGCTTGTAATCTTAAATCATCTACAGCAGCAATGGTAAAATCACCATTACCACTTTCTGTTAAAGTAGTTGCATTTGTTCCATCGCCTGAAATGCTTATTTGTCCGTTTGATATTATTACGCTACCAGAATTGTGAACAGAATTACTTCCAGAAAATGTTACTACACCTGATTTATGTATATTCACTAGAGAAGAAGTAATATACTCTGCTTGGCCGGTGGCTGAATATCCTATTTGGAAATTAGCAGCACCACCGCTATATCTCATACCGCTAAACCACTCATTATTATTATAAGATGTATCTAAATAAAAATGTCCTACACCTCTTCCTTCATAACCTGTCATTATAACTTGAACTGCGTTTGCAGGGGATCCAGCTGTATTAGTTGCTGTCAGGTTAAGTGTAGTTGTAGTTGCATTAGAAGTACCAAAAGAAAAAGTTTGTCCAAAAAATTCCGCGTCTTTATTACTATCTATTATTAAAGCTGTTGATCCGCCTCCGTTTGTTGCAAATCTTAAATCATTATTTGAACTAGCCCATATTCTAGATCTTTCTCCTGATACATCTTTGAAAAATAAGTAAGCATTTTCTGCATCTGATGAGACTGTTTGTAATCCACTCCATCCTCCTGAAGAACGTGCTATAATACTTGTATTACCAGAACCTGTAGCTATAATACTACCTCCTGCTACTGTAAACTTTTCTACAGGTACTTGTGTACCTATACCAACCGTTCCAGAAGCTGAGATCCATAATCTTACTGCTGAACTAGTATCATTATCTCCGGTTCTAAATTCATAGTTATTATGAACCGAACCAGATCTTCCTGACATAAACCCTAATGTATTACCAGCATATGCACTGTTAACACCTAAGTAAATTCTTGCTTCATCACCTGCTGACCCTGCAGCTCCTTCTAAAAAGAAACCATTAGAACTTCCTGAGGTTTTAATTATGCCTCTTACTTCTAAATTTCCTTGTCCTGGTGCATCTATTGTTCCGATAGAGACTTTACCTCCATATGATTGTAAAGATAAAATACCTGAGTTACCACCGCCTGATGTTGTCTGTATTTGATATTTACCAGAAGAATCATATCTTCTAATATACATTCCATCAGTTCCATCATTTACAATAGAAATAGGTTTATTAGTAGTTGCTCCAACATTTAATGTCATAAATGCACTTCCTCCTACTGTACTTGCAGAACCGGTATTAAACAAGTAATTGTTAGTTCTAAAATGACCGTATTGAGTACCTGAACCATTTCTAAAGTATTGTCCAGCACCTGCATCTAAATATAGAGCATTACCGGGAGATTTTACCTGTACATAACTTGCATCACCTTGTAAAAATAAATGATTGCTACCACGTACATTAGATCCATCTTGAATATATAGATTATTAGCTGTAGAACCTGATTGAAGTATATTTCCTCCATGTACGTGTAATGCTGTATCACTACCATGAGGTGTTTCTGTTCCAATACCTACTTTAGAAGAAGATATTACCATAACACCTTGAGTATTATGAGAACCTAATCTCAATCTTGCATCTGCTCTTGAATATATAGATGCAAATCCTGAAGACCATGTTAGAGTTCCGTATACTGTATTATAACCTCCCCAGTGAGAAACTGCACTAGTAGTAGTCCAAAATCCATTTGATATAAATGGTGCTGCTGCTACAGAAAGATTTCCTGTAGAATCTGGTGTTGCAGTTGTAGTTCCAAATTTCCAACTATCTTCACTTTCATCCCAAATTAATGCTGCATTATTACCTGTACTGCCTCTTTCTACTATAATACCTGAATCATTTGCATTAGATGAGGCACCTCTATTTAAACCTATGATATTATCTGATAAATCTAAATTAGTAGAATTAACTGTTGTAGTAGTTCCGGTTACTTCTAAATTACCTGTTATTGTTACATTACCTGTAAAGGAAGATGATTGGTTACTATCTAATACAAGTATATTAGTCATAGTACCTGCTTGATCAGTAGCAAATTCTATTCTACTAGGATAATCGTTTGAATCCCAAGTACCATCTGCTTTAAATTTTATTTGTGCACCATTTTCGTATCCAGAAGGATCATTACCTCTAGCTACTATCGCACCAAGATTATTTCCATTTGAAGTAGTAGAATCGTCTCTATCGAATTGAATCTCTGGTGGGTTATTGCCGGTAGTACGGTTTCTTAAGTTAAGAGTATTGTAATGATAAGTTCTAGATGCATTTACTGATAATCTTGTGCTTCCGCTAATCTCTACTGCAAAGGCTTTACCTCCATTTTGATTTTCGTCAACTGATACATAAAATGTAGAATTACCTTGACGTAAGTGTGTAAGCATTGCAGTTGATGCACTACTACCACTAGCTTTTTCTATCTGTATACCCGTACTGGTACCAGAACCTGTAATTTTTAAGATATTACTTGCAGTACCTGTAATAGTAACTGCATTAGGTATATCTGCAGATGAGAAATTAAATCCGTTACCAGAAGTACCTGTTGTTGCTTTCCATACACCTCCATAATTTCTAAACTGCCCTGTTGTACCTGAATATACATTAGAGTTAGAGAATATACCGGCAGAACCTATCCAGGCTCTATCTCCATCTGCTGCTCTGAATTTTAAGTACTGGTTATTTTGGTCATAGTATATACCAGCATGGTTTGCTGTGGAATGGGAAGGGAATGCTATAGTAGGGCTTGCTGTGGATCCAGCAGAAGAAGGAAATATTGCTCTAGAACTGAATGTTAAGTTGCCTAAACTGTCTAACATTATAGACTTATTAGTATCTCCGCCGTATCTAATATATAAATTGTTAGCGTAACTATCTATGAAGTTTCCACTATTTCCTCCAAATACTTCTATATATTTTGAAGCTGCAGATTGGTGTACTCTAATAGATCCTGATACGTCTAATCTAGATGCTGGAGTTCCTGGTCCTACACCTAAATTACCTCCATCTTCCATAAATACTATATCTCCTCCAGCTTTTGCATGAATTGGATATGAAGTTGCTGCAGCGTTATAAAGGTAAAAATCGTTATTAGTTTCTTTATAAAGTGTCCATTTAGTAGCTCCAGTGTCTCTATAGGATAAGTATGCTCCTGCTGTTCCAGTATTATCAGCATCTGAATCTATTATTATTGTAGATTGTCCATCAGCTCTAACTCTTAATGTAGCGTTACCTCCATCTTTAAAAATATCTAACTCAGTTGCTGGTGTTGTTGTTCCTATACCAACTGCACCTGAACCAGATAACCTCATTATTTCAGTTCCTCCAATATTTGTTGATAAGAACATTCCATCATGAGCAAATCTTATTTGATTCGCATATTCAGCAGCACTATTATCTACTACATCAGAAAATAATAGATAAGCATTTCCTGTTGCGTTTGTTAATATGTTAATACCAGAAGCTGCATCTCCAGTATCACCTACGTTTAATTTATTTCCTGCCCAGCCTTGTTGACCTGTATCGTTTATTGTTACTATACCAGAACTATCTATTCTAAGTCTTTCTGTTGATGTAGTTTGAAGAACTATTCTATCGTTAGCAGGAAAGAATAATCCAGTTCCACCATCACCCCAATGTTGAAGACTGTCTCCAGCATATAAATGCCCTTCTATTATACCTGTTGCTGCTCTTGCAGTTCCAGCTACATCTAATAATTCTGCAGGATCTGTTGAACCTATTCCAACTTTACCTTCAGAATTTATAGTCATTGCTACTGTAGCAGATGTAGTACTATTATCATTAGTTAAGAACTGTAACATACTACTACCGAAATCTTGACCATCATTGCCTTCGTCTCTTATACCTCTTATTCTACTACCACTATATTGTCCGTTGTGATCTAAAATTAAATCAGAAGTAGCTGATGTACCTTCTACTCTTAAATCTCCTCCTTTGACAAATAACTTATCACCTGATTTAGGCACAGTTGTTCCTATTCCTACATTATGACTAGAATTTACGTTAATACCATTAACAATACTTCCGTCCATACTTAGATTAACTACATCAGCACTATCGTTATATCCAACAAAACCTTTAAAAGCATCAGCTTGTCTAAAATGCAGACCTGCATGAGCACCGTCAGCTGGGTTTATCCAAATAGCGGCATTAGCACCGCCGACTTCTAATTTAGCGCCAGGTGTTGTTGCTCCAATTCCAAGATAACCTTCATGTGAAATTCGTGCTGCCTGTGAACCACTAGTCCAGAATTCTATATCACCGGTAGTAGCATTATGTGTATCTTGTAAAACTATCTTCGACCAATTATCAGCATATCCTGAGCCTGATATACCCGCTCTAAGTTCTAATGAACTATTATAGTGGTAAGTACTTAAGACAGCATTATTACCTCTAAGGTACATTTTTAATCTACCTTCAGCTGTAGATTCTGATAAATCTCTACCTATTGTAATATTTAAAGAACCACTTAAAAATTTGAAATAATTACCTCCGTCATCAACTGTTAATGCAGGCCCTGATATAGAATAGTCATATAATTTAAAATTAGCATCATTAGCAAATAATCCCCAGTTTGCAGAACCGTCTCCGAATATCATTTGAGTAGTAGAACCATTACCGTATCCATATAAGTAAAAAATATTAGTTCTAATACCTACACCTTTACTACTATTACCTGATGCTATTTGTACTCTTGTAGATGCTCCAAAATAATCAGTTGTATCGTTATTAATAACAACCATACCGGAAGATGATACAAAGAAATGTGCACTTGAACTTGATGCAAATACTTTAAATTTATTATTACCTTGTGCTTGGTTAATAGTAACTGTTCCTGAATCTATAGTTACCATTTCTTCGCCGCCTTCTTGAATTTTTATCTTACTATTAGTATGATCAAAATGTATAAATGAATTAGTACCTGCTCTATCAAATATTTTTCCATCACCTCCAACATGAATATTTGCATTAGCATGAAATGCATCATCAGTTCTAAGTATATTAGCACCATCTCTGAATAAAGAGACATCTGCACCTAATTTTAACTGACCGCTTGTATGATTAACGTGTAGTATATTAGTACCGTCAAATGTTAAATTTGCTTCTGCATCTAATTGAGTTGTTGTAGATGCTATTGTAGTTAGCCTGTTTGCTGTTGCATTATTGATAGCTGTTACTGCTCCTGAGCTTAATCCTGATAATGAAGATCCATCACCAACAAATGATCCTGAGAATGATCCTGATAAGACCCCGCTTGTTATAGTAGCTGTACTACCGGATATTAATATGGCTTCACTTCCGCTTGTTCCTAATATGATAGTTTCGTCAGAGAGTACTTCAAATATTGGAACACCTGAAATATCTGATACTCCAAATAAAGAACCGGAAAGAGAGTCTGTTACAGAAAATACCTGCCCTTGGGCACCTTGTATATCTAATAATGTAGAACCTGATCCGTTTACTATCAGGCCTTTTTTAACCTTAAATTCGTTTGCCATAATTATATCCTTTTTTCATTGTCCAAAAGGGTCATATATAAATAGTATGTTTAATAGTTACAAGTCAAATCTATGTCTTAAACTATTAAAGTTTTTTGAAACTTCGTCTGCAGTTAATTCTCTGTTATAACATCTCACTATATGTATTTTGCCATCAAATGGATTATTATAACTAGAAGCTGTAGAATCTTTATATACGCCTATGTGATTTATACCTCTATTTCCACTTAAATTAAAAGGTAAGTCTGTACTATTAGAATTCTTTAATACCCCATTAACATACAACCTAAATCCATTAGCACTGCTAAATGAACCAACTATATGGTAAGTGCCTACTCCGTAAGTATCTGGAGTATCTACATTTACGTTAGGGTAAGAAGTTGGGTTACTGAGTTGTTGCATTTGTCTATATCTTATTTTATTATTAGCTAGAAATAATAATCCATAAAACCCATACTGTAAGTCTGATAATATGCCTTGCTGTGCACCTGATGTTCCTCTATATACTACTACTTCTTCAGTATGAGAAGATCCACTCAAATGATACAGTGCAGTATCAATTCTATCATTTGTTCCATCAAAGTCTATTTGAGAAGTACTATCATAAGTAAGATTAGTTACATTAATGTCATGATTACCAGTTAAATCTACTAAAGAACCTGATACTGATCTTATGCCTCCTGGACCTGCATATGCGCTTTTGTGACCTTTAGTTTCAAATTGCATATTTCTATAGTAAATTTTTTCGTTTTGAAATCCTGGGTAAAGCATATTAAAGAAATCATATGCATAAGCTCCAGTTAAATTATCTTTCATAGTAACAGTTAATCTAAAAGGAGTCCATGTATGTGCAGACATAGTAGAAGGACAGGAATTGGTTGAGGATAATCTTGATTGATCATTACTAGAAGGAAATTGATCTGAGTATTCATTAGTATCAAAGTAGTAATTTCCGCTTTTTAATATAGTGTTAGCAGAGTACAGTTCAAAGTTCCAAGTATATGTTTCATTAGAAACAACAGTAATACTGGGTAGTTGAAATCTTGAGTAACTTGAAGTTTGATCTGCTAATTGTATATAGGTACCAAAACCATCTGAGCCTAAACTTGCTCCATTACCTGTTCCTATTATATTACCATTAAGTTTATTTGTAGTAGGTTCTCCTAAATTAAATCTGTAACTATCTAGAGCATCAGATACAAGAGGATAACCGGTATCGAATCCGAATACCAATCCATCTTCATTTGTAGCTGGTCCTAAATTAGTTGACATATTATTATTCTAATTCAGTTGTATCTGTCCATGCATCTGTTACAAGTAAAGCTAAAATATCTTCATGTACATATTCTGTATAACTACCAGAATAGAAGGAAGGTCTACCGTAAGTTCCTGCTGGAGTTGTCTGAAATGTTTCTTTACCTGTTGTTGGGTCAAGTACTGAAGTTACTAGTGCTTTATCTATAACTTGAACTTCGTACTTTACAAATGTTTCTGATCCATCCAAAGAAACTCTTAAAGAATCTACTGAATGTTCTAAAACTTCATTAAAATCAATAGAACCAGTTATTGTTGTAGGTATAACTAACCATCTTCTGTTTGGAAATCTACTCATCGTGTGTGTTTTTTATTATAAATATTTACATATCAAATCTTTTCTTAAATGCTTTGAAGTTTTGTAAAATTTCAGATGCATTTAATGCTCTATCATATACCCTAGTTACAGGTATCTTACCATTTACAGCTCTTGGATTACCGCTACTTCCTCTACCTATATACTGTATCTTTAAACCAGAGTAAGAAGCATTGAAACTATATCCAGAATGTGTACCTCCTTCTTCTACTCCATTTAAATACATTCTATATGTAGTTCCACCTGTTTCACATACTAATACAGCATGATAATACCTATCAGCTACTAACGTAGTTGAACCGTATTTCCAAGTACCGGGGCTCATGTTCCAAAGAGCTAATTTACTATTCAAAACTGACCAATACCAGCTATTATATGATATACCAGATGCACCAATAAAATTGCCTGGTGATGTACTGTTATTGTAACCAGCTGGTACACTGTCATATTTAACTATAGACTCTACAGTCCAGTTACCACCGTTGCTTTTGAAAGTTATATCACTACCATCACCTAATAGTAGATGATCACCTGTACCGTCAAAATCTACTTGAGCTTGAGAATCATAAGAAACATTTGCGGTATTTATAGTATATGTTCTTGTTAAATCTACTAATGAATTAGCACTTGATCTAATATTATCTGATCCAGATAAGGGAATAAATGGAGTTGCATGAGGGTTCTGTTCTACTTGATAATCTCTCCAATATGCATCTGCTGTTTTATTATTTCCAGTTCCTTGGCATCTTATAGTATTAATGGAAGTATTTCCTGCATTGGCAGGAATTGTAACTGAAAGTCTCTCCCAATCTCCTCCTCCTGAGTGATAACTACTAGCATATCCCCAATAGCTACTACCATCTTTAGTTGTATTTAGATGTATTCTAAAAGTTGATGCTGTTGTTGTTTTACACCAAACCGAAACTGTATATGCAGAGGTTTGTGAGATAGTACCGGGTGCTGTTCCGGAAAAGTTACTCTCTGAATTACCTCCTGGTCTTTGTTTCATTTTCCATGCTCCTTTAAAAGTAGGCCCTGGGTAGGAAGGTATCCATTCCATACCTCCATCTGCATGAATATTAGAATCAGGGTAGTAGGTCCAATCCCATACTGTACCGTGCATATTACTATGGTATGTATGAGAACTAGTAAAATAAGTTGTTGGGTTTGTTGGTACCATAGTACCTATATTAAAAGTGGAAGTAGGTTCTCCTAAATTATACTTGTATTTATGATGACTTTCGCTTACAGCAGGATATCCGGTATCGGTACCGAAAACTAATCCATCTGTTATATATTTAGGTCCTGTAAACATTATATAAATCTAGATTTTAGAGCATTGAAATTCTGTAAAACTTCTGCTGAGGTTAAAACTTTATTATAGATAGAGAAAGGTCCAAAATCACCATCCCAACTTATATTTGTTTGGTCATCATCAGCTGATCTCATTAACCTAACATATGTGAAATTTGAATCTGTAGCTAACGCATTAGTTGTGTTAGTAGCTACTTGCACTCCGTTGTTATACATTACATAATCAGCGTTTTCACCAGAAGATGCAATAGTTTTAGTAACAACTATATTATACCATTGACCTGTTGTTGAAGTACCTCCAGATATTAAATTATTACCGCTACCAGCTGATGGTCTGAATCTTAAATCTGGTGTTGCACCTAAAGTTAATCTTAAATGACCGTTACCCGCATTCAATAAATCAATCATTCTGTTTTCTCTAGCTGTAGAATTATCTCTTTTGCCCCAACAGGAAATAGTCCATTCTGTAGATGCCCAATCAATGTTACCTCCTGTGTTCAAAAAACGATAATTACCACCATCACCGGTTGATGTTATGACTTTAGGATCGCCTCCAAAAGTCAGTTGTGCAGAAGTAAATGTTTCATCACTATAATTACCCATTAAATCTGCCATATTTTTTCCACCTTCGTTAGAGTCAATGTTTGCAGGGTCTGAATACAACACTAAGTTGTCTGTAATTATGTTTGGTCCTGATACTGTTGCCATTATATTTCGAATCTATCTTTTAATGTATTAAAGTTTTGAAGTACTTCTTCTGCTGATAAAACCCGGCTGTAAACTCTAGCTACTGGCATTTCTCCGTTCAATACTCTATCTGAGGTTCCGTTACCGCCAAATTTTAGTGAAGTACTATTAGTAGCAGCTCCTGCCAGAGATAAAAAATCTCTTTCGAATAACCCGAACCCGTCAACATATATTTTACCCAATTGACCGTCGTAAGTACAAACTATATGAGTATATTTGTTAGCTGTAAATGCAGTACCTATAGCAGTCTGACGTAAAGTTCCACCGCTAACTGTTATATTCATAGCAATAGTGAATGGGGATGTTTGAGAGATATGTATTAAATAATTAGATTTATCTATAAGTCTAGGGTATGCATTACTTTGACTTGAATTAGCTTTTACAATAAATTCAAAACTCATATTTGTAGTTAAATCTAAAGAATTATTATCAGCAACTTCTAAATAATCGTTTGTACCATCAAAAGTAATTTGTCCATTAGAATCAAATGATACATTAGAAACGTTTAAATCATGAGTACCTGTTATATCTTTGATACTACCTGATACAGATCTTACTGTATCTATAAAAGGAGTGTTGTGAGGTTTTTCTTCTACCTGATAATTTTTATAGTAAATAGTTTCATTTATACCGGCTCTATTTAAAGAGTTATTAGAGAGAAAAATTGCTTGAACACCGTTACTACTTCTAGTATAAGTATGAGATTTTTGATAACCGTTATCAAATGGAGTTGCGTTACCCATCGTACCGGTACTTCCATCTAACTTCCAATAGTACCCTGAAGTCCCTGAACCTGTACTGCTAGGTAATCCGTTAAAATCATATTCTATGCTATAACTTAAAGTAGATCCTGAATTTTGTGTGATATAAGGAAATTGAGCTAACCTATGGTTTGTTCCAATCTGTGTGATGTTAAGTTTTTTCCAACCAGGTCCTTTTTCAGGAGCATCTGATGCTTCCATTGTATGATTATATCCACCAGCATTATGTGCACCTATTGTTCTTTTAGTATTTGTATCTGCTAAATTAGTTGTAGGTTCGCCTGAGTTGAATCTATAGGTATCAAAACTTGAAGAAACCATAGGGAATCCTGTGTCGTATCCAAGTACTAGATTTTCTCTTACTATATTTGATCCTCTTTTAAATCCCATTTCTATTACCCTTTATATCTTGTTTTAGTAACATTATACATAGTTGCTATTTCTTCTGCTGTTAGTACTCTATTCCATACCCAGACTTGACCTAGTTTTCCGACATGTTTATATCCGTTAGAATGGTAATCACTTCCATAAGAAGTATTCCCAGATTCTGAGATAGTGCCGGTATATACTACGTTTGTGTGTGAATTTTTTAATGCACCGTCTTCATATAGTATTATATCTCCTGTTGATGCTCTTCTTGTACAACCAATTAAGTAAAATATATCATCACCAGCTATTGTATGTCCAGACCCATATGTTGAACTAGCAGAACCGTTACCTAACCAAACTACCCATTGACCATGATACCTACTCATTAATTTTAATCCATACTGGTAACCGGTTGAAGTACAAAATACAGTTTGATGTGGATGAGAAGTTGAAGGCTGTTTAACCCAGCCCATCATAGTTAAATCTCCTAACCCTCTTACTACATTAGAAGTCCCGTAATGATACTGTTCTCCATTACCGTCAAAAGTAACTGTTTTATGTCCTTCGCTTGAAGAAGTAGGTGTACCTGATTCTGTAACGGTTGAACCATTAACTATATCTTGCATATAAGTACCTCTAGTAGATGCAGGGTCTACTGCAAAAATTAATCCATCGTTTATTACTTTAGGTCCTGTGTGCATTATAAATTGAATCTACTTTTAATTGAGTTAAAATTTTGTTGTACTTCTGCTTCAGAAAGTTTTTTAGAGTATAAACGGGCTAAGAAGAGTTTACCTACTGCGTTTGCGCTGTTACCTCCAGGAACTGCTCCTGGGTAGAAGCATCTCCAACCTGTATTATCAAAAGTACCTTCTGCTCCTCCTGATGTATCAGTTCTACTTATAAATGCTCCATTTACATATAGATGTTGGAATTCTGGTCCATATGTCAATGTAGTACAATAAATTGTATCGGCTGATATACTATAAGTTTCAGTTAGTTGACTATTTCCTCTTGAACCAGCATATATACTTAAGTTACCATTAGTTTGTCTTCTTAGACCTAATCCTACTGCTCCTGAGGTTGAGCCTTTTCCAAATAGTGTATTATTCGTATCATATTGATTAGCTTCATTGTACGGAGCTATACTGGTTAGGCTAAAAACTGCCATTAAAGAAAAACTCTGTAAGGGTTGATACTGAAGAGCTGCTACATTAGCAAATGTCATATGATCATCTTGTTCAAAATATATGTACTTATCACTATCAGTTGCCGAACCTGACGCTACTGTTGCTCCATTATTCAAAGTACCACTATAACTATTACCGCTTAAATCTAATACCGAAGTACCTGATCCTGGGTAGGACTTTATTGATGATGGATCTACAGCTATTTGTAAACCATCTGTTATTATTTTAGGTCCTCTTGCAAATGCCATAACTTATTTATTTTAAACTTTTATACCTCTTATATTAGCTTTAACACTCCAGTCGTTTGATAATACTGTAGCTTGTAGTTTCATATTACTACTTGCAATTACTACTCCTAATTTTACATCTGTTGTGTCTCCGACATCAACTGTTGATACTTCATTAAACTTTACATTAGTACCATCATGTACTGCGGTTATAGTTCCTGCTCTTAAATTAGTACCCTTTTTAACTAAGTAATCAAAAAATACTGCTTGGTAAGTAGAAAGAGGTAATGACTTAACATCTTCCGTACCTGTATCTACATCTGTGTTTTCACAATAACCTAATAAATGTTTAAGGCCTATTTGAGCTGTATCTGCATTAGAATCTCCTACTGTTAAACCTCCTGTTGTAGTTAAGTTACCAGCACTATCTAAGTCCATATTATCACTACCATTAGTTCTAAAAACTAATTCATTACTGCCGTGATAATATCTTATATATCCTGCATTTACAGAATTAGGATCTCCAAATGCTATATACTGATAAGAACTGTTAGGACTTAAGAACTGTAATCCAATATTGCCACTTCCTTCAACTACTATATCATCGTGATTTGTATTCATAGTAAAGTTACCTCCATCTCCAGAATGCACATGTAATGATCCAGAAGGTGTTATGGTACCTATACCAACTTTACCGGTATAGTCAAAATGAGATATTATACCTCCACCATCTCCTAATAATTGAACATTGTCATCTCCTTTTATTTGTAAGTTTAGACCATTAGAGTATATGTAAGACTGTGCTCCTACTCCAGAAGATGCGTTCGAACCTCTAAACCATATTCTATTACCGGATGATTGTCCTATATCGCCGTTTACATCTAATGAGTGTGATGGTACTGTGCTTCCTATTCCTACTTTTCCATCCTGTAATACAGTAATAGCTTCTGTGCTATTAGCAACTCTAATTTTTAAATGCCCAGTAGTAGATCTATTTACTAAGTAAAAATCATCATTAGAAATCGCTAAATCTGTATGGTATGCACCATTAGTTGAATCAGATAATCTTAAATTAGCTTGAGTGGCGTGCATTATTTCAAGTCCTCCACCAGAAGTAAAGACTGGGTCTGTTGTTCCTATTCCAACGTCTCCTCCTTTTATAATAGAAAGAATATTCTCATCAGTATTACTAGAATTTCTTAATCCAAATAATGCTTTACCTTGATCAGCAGTACCTCGACCTGCTTTAATAAACAACCCTCTATCGTTACCTACTTGTCCAATTCTAACTGTAGCTCCTGTATCGTTAGCATCTTGTCCTGCAGCAAAATGAGCAACTTCTTTATAACCTGTACCTGTACCTCCATGTACTGCGAGATTAGTTGGTGTTGTTCCTGCTGCATAGTTATTTAATGGAGTGGTAGTACCTATACCAATATTTCCATTATTATCTATTGTCATTCTAGGATGTGCTGTAGCACTACCTATAGGTTTTGTAAAAAATCTTAAAGTGGCACCGTCAAGGGTATTATTACCGTGGTCTACTATAATTGCATCAATACCTGCAACACTCAAATGAGCGTCTGTTGCGCCAGCTGTTTTAGTAAAGAATAAACCTCCTACTTGATCTCCAGCTGCATTTGCTTGTGTTTCTAGGTTTATAAAAGATCCGCTGACATGATTAACCACTACCACTCTTCCATCAGGGTCAGGTCTAAAATAACTACTATTAGAATTTATTCTAGTTGTATTAGTAGTTCCTATACCTATATCTCCGTCTGATTTTATAAATAATCTATCACCTCCTCCTACATGGAATAGTACTTGATTATTTCCACTAAACCCGAAGTAGGTATCTGCATCACTGGTGTGATTTATATACTGTGGTATTGTGATTTCACCTGTAAAGGTTGCATTACCGTTATCTGCTATTGTTAATCCACTTGCAGCGTCATCAGCAAAAAGTCCTGTTCCATTACCATCTCTAGCAGTAAATTTACGAGATGCAACAACATAACCATTACCGGTTAATGTTACATTACCTCCAGCATCAATACCAGCAGATTTTATTGGGGCAAATGCTGATAAAGCAATATCACCGGTATCAGAAGCAGTTGCGGTAGTTGTACCTATAACAAAGGTATCTATACTTTCATCCCATAGTATTGCAGCATTATCACCTGTGGATCCTCTTTCTATTATAATACCTGAATCATTTGCATTTGAAGAAGCGCCTCTATTTAAACCTATGATATTATCTGATACATCTAAGTTAGTTTGATTTACTGTTGTTGTAGTCCCACTAACAGTTAAATTACCTGTAATACCTACATTACCTGTGTAAGAAGATAAATCGGGAACTACTCCTATTAAGTTTGCTCCATTTCCAATAAATGAACCAGTAAATTCAGAGGCAGAAATTGCTGCTATTGTTGTATTTGATAGGTCTACAGTATCCCCCGATTCTCCTATGGTTAAAGTAGCTCCATTAGAAGTTAATACACCACCTCCTAAGAATGTAAAATCAACCGCTGTACCTACAGCACCTACTTCTATATCATTAATAGAACCAGCTTCACCAATAATTACAGTCCCTGAATTATCTATAGGATTTATAATTAAATCCGAACCTGATACTTTAATTTCTGCTTTGTGGTTATTAGAACTATCAAAAAAGTCTAATGAATGGCCGTTATATATTCTTTGTTTCATATTTAAAACTTAAATTTTCTTAATTTTATTACTCCTCTAGTCGCTAACTTCTTAGGTGCTTTCGGATTACCAAATAAAGTTGCTGTTACTATTTTATCAGGTCTATTCAACACTTTATAAGCTTCAAATCCATTATAATCAATTTCTAAATGATCTGGTGTGTCTCCAGTTACTGAAAATGACATATTCTTAAACGTAAGTAAGTTTAACGTATATGCTCTACTACGTTGCATCATTATATATAAATAGTTACCAGGTTCAGCTGTGAATGATTCGTCAAATGAAAAATCTGTATAAGTCATAGAAACAGGAGAAGAATCCCCTTTTACAGTTCTACCTTTATAAATTAATAATCCTCTTATATTATTATTAGTTGATTCTGGTGATCCTAAATATTCATTAAAATATGTACCAAAATTATGTTTATATGTCATTTTCTGTTGTACTCTTATTGCTTGTTGTGAGTGAACTGAGAATGATGCTCCGACTAAAATAGGTTGAACTCTATTTAAACCTAAGTTAATTATATCATATTGATGCCTTTTATCACGATTTCGAATAATCATTCTTCTACCGTTATCTACTAAATAAGGTCTTCTGTTTGTAGTAAGTTTATCAAAGTAAGGATCCATTTCTAAATAATCTGTGCCCATCTGTTGTGAGTCGGTAAAATTACCTTCAGTTCTAACTATATAACCACTATTTACAACTTTTGGATATTGTCTACTTCCCTCTACTCTTTTATTCTTACTACTTTCTGTTCTTAAATAAGGGCTATAATGCCTTTTATATCCGTTTCCTGCTGCTGTTTCGACATTATCATACCACTCAAATTTTCTAGGAGCTGTTGACATTCCATTGTAACTATTAAAATCTAAATTCATATAATCATTCCAATTTAGCACATTATTTCTTACAACAAATTCACCAGCACCTGCATCATAGGGAGTAGAGTGAGAATTTACATAAAAATAACGTGGTCCACTAACAAAATTACCTGAGTATATTTGTGTGGTTGAATGTACGTTTCTGAAGTAGAAATTATAGAGACTAGGGAATATTTCTCCGTGTATTTTATGATCTTTATACATTCTAGATCCGGCATTTGCAAAAGAACCATGTGTTATCCATACATTATTTTTCCTATATTCTCCAGATGCATTAGAATAATCATTACTTTGTTCTACTGCATTCAAAGCGCAGTTTGACAGTTCCCATAATGTAGAATAAGAATAAGCATATTTGTACATTCTTTCTCTACTTCCTCCTCCTAAGGATTTAGCAAATACATTATTAAATATAATTTTTTGAGATTGACTTGAACTATCAGAGTGGTATAAACCGAAAGGAATAAGATTGTTTGTTCCTGCTGCACTTTTTACTGTTATAGCTCTATCCATTTTCATTACTCCAGTATCATGATGTATTTCTATTCCTTCAATTAATCTATCTAAGGTTAATACATTACCGCTCTTTCCTGTAACTGTATACATATAGCTACAGCTACCGGGGTAATCACTTAAAGACTTATTCCCTGCTAATACTTCAGATCTAAAATTATTATGAAGTCCACTACTGTGATAAGCTTGTCCTCTGTGTCCTCTAGGATTATAAAATGCTATAGTATCATTAACAGCTATATCAGATGAATTATTTACTTCTATTGTATTTCCTCTACCATTAAAATTATAAATACTAAAATGGTTTATATAGTTTCTATTATTATTACTAGTACCTCCTACATGTATTCTTAAAAATCTAGCTGTTATTTGAGTAAATTGATAAATCCTATTATCACCGGCCATATTACTCAATCGAGGATCTGCAGCGTTTGTCTTTGCTGTAGACCAGTTTGAACCGTCAGAAGAATATTCAACCCCTACTCTAAGTAAACTATTATTATTACCTCTATTACTTGTAACGTAATAGTAAGCTATTCCTATAGCATCTAAAGTTACGTTTTGACCTAAATTTATATCCCAATATCCATTACCGGTAGTATCTACTTGGTAATGTCCATCATCGTGAGTAGTAGATTCAAAAAGAAACATATGACGGTTCCTTCTATCTGTTGTATTA
>Ga0315316_10000622_pt1 | contig 23637 bp, 25 predicted proteins | sample M160m3416metaG_FD_203702 | JGI IMG/M metagenome (GOLD analysis project Ga0315316, IMG submission 203702) | Ammonia-oxidizing marine archaeal communities from Monterey Bay, California, United States - M1 60m 3416 | ecosystem: Environmental > Aquatic > Marine > Intertidal zone | place: USA... | reverse complement strand
TTGCTGCAGTGTTGTTTGTGACTCTTGGAGATGCGACTTTAGTTTTCTATGAGGTAGATGAAGTAGTTGAACAAAGAGAAGAGCTAGTTGATAAACGCTTCAGAGTTGTAGGTACTCCACTACCGGGAATCGTAGAAACAACCGTTGGAAGAGAATCAGCGGTCATCTTCACATTCTGTGCCCAGGGAGTTTATGCCGATGTAGTACATGTTGGAGACCCTGCTGAATTGTTTCAACCAGGAGTTCCCGTAGTACTTCAAGGCGAATGGGTATTCGAGTCTCTGCCGGAGTTTCAGTCTCTTCCAAATGCGACAAGAGACGGTTGGTATCTTTCCACTGACCATATGGTGGTTAAACACGACAACGAATATCGAACCGACCCCGATCGCGTAACAGACATCGAATCTTGTGGGCTGAAGGAATGAAGAGTCAGTGAACACAACATTAGGTTCAGGTTTTGTAGCTCTAGGCCTCGCCGCATCCTTATTAGGGGTTTTAACAATTATTCATGGGCTAACTACTGGATCGCAACGCTCACTGCTCCGTATCCGATGGTTTGTGCTCATTGTTGGAGTAGCCGCTATTGGACAGTTTGCTGTGATGGAAAACGCACTGATAACTCGAGACTTTACTGTCGCGTTTGTTGCTGAGCACGGGAGTTACCGAACTCCCGCTTTGTTTAATTTTGCAACTCTGTGGTCAGCCTTAGAGGGTTCCATACTGCTCTGGGTGTTGATCCTTGTTGGATATTTAGGTTTAGTGTTTTTGAGGTTCCGAAAACGCTTAACCGACCCAGTAGTCACCTGGGCTTTACTCACGCTATTTGTTATTTGTTTATTTTTCTTCCTACTTCTTGCAGGTCCAGCATTTCCATTTCATGAGTTCAATCCTTGGCCTGGGTATGACGGCCCAGGACCAAACCCTCTACTCCAGAATCATGTATTGATGGCTTTCCACCCCCCAGTGCTTTATCTCGGATATGTAGGATTTTCCGTCCCGTTTGCATTTGCAATCGCGCTACTTGTGACAAGACGCCATGGAGAAGGGTGGCTTACAGAAGCAAGAAGATGGACACTCACTGCTTGGGGTTGTCTAACAGTTGGCATTTTGCTTGGAGCTTGGTGGTCTTATGAAGTACTGGGTTGGGGAGGCTATTGGGGCTGGGATCCAGTAGAAAATGCTTCCCTCTTACCTTGGCTCACAGGAACTGCCTACCTTCATTCAGTAATGGTTCAAGAACAAAAAGGCATGCTTAGAGTTTGGAACTTATCACTGCTTTGCTCCACGTTTGCTTTGACAATTCTGGGAACATTTATTACACGCTCAGGAGTCTTAGATTCGGTGCATGCCTTTACTGAGTCAGGCATTGGGCCGATGTTTCTCGCATTCTTTACTCTGGTGGTGATCAGCGTTCTTGTACTCATAATTTTAAGAGGAGACGACATTCGCACTGAAGGTTCTATAGATACTCCAATTTCTAGAACAGGAGCATTTTTAACTAATAACTTGCTCTTTGCTGGTTTCGCTTTTGTGGTTCTTCTCGGAACAGTTTTCCCACTCATAGTTGAAGCTATTAACGGGAACCGCATATCGGTCGGAAACCCTTATTTCGTAAGTATGACAATGCCAATCGGATTCTTACTTCTCTTCTTAATGGCAATCGCTCCCGCTCTTCCATGGGGTAAAACCGGGAACGAAGTGTTATCTAAAAGACTTTGGTGGCCAGGAGTTTTTGGCACCCTAGTAACTGTTGGAGGGGTCCTACTTGGAGCAAGAGGATGGACCACAACTCTTGCAATTGGATTAGCTGGATTTGCAATAGGTGGAGCAGCACGTCCACTTATTCTCGCAGTTAGATCTCGCGGATTCGCAGGGCTCTTTGGCAGATCAAGCGGTGGGATGGTAGTGCACGTTGGTGTGGCAATTATTGCAGTAGCTCTGGCTGTCTCTTCCTCATTTGTCCGGCAAACCGAATTTCGCTTTTCAACAGTTGGAGATTCAGCTGTCTTTGCAGGCCATCAACTTGTTTTCCAAGGAAACGTTGTTGTAGAGAAAGAAGAAAAAATCGAAACGCAAGTAAAAGTAGCAATCGACGGAAAAATATTTACTCCCTCTATCAATATTTTCCCATTTAGTGGTCAACCCATAGGAACTCCAAGTACTCGATCTACATGGAGAGATGATGTTCAACTTTCTGTACTGAAAATTCCAGAAAATGAAGACGAGTCCACCGTAGTACGCATAACGGTCCAGCCTTTGGTGTGGTGGATTTGGGCTGGTGGTGGAGTAATGGCTTTAGGAACGCTGATGTCTGCAGTTCCGTCTCGCCGACGTGATAGGGGTAGTAAAGAAGTGCTTGTAAATGAGGTCACGACATGACACCACTACGTATTACCTCAGCAATCGTAGGAGTCATCATGTTAATTCTTGTCGGGATAATGGCGACAAGAGATTCCGGAAATGATCGAATGACTACGTATCTTGTTGGAGAGGCAGCTCCAGAAATCAAAGCCGAAACTCTTCGAGGAGAACTGTGGGATTTAGACAATCAACGTGGACGATGGGTAATCGTCAACTTTTTTTCCACAACCTGTGTGCCCTGCGTGAAAGAACACCCTGAACTTGTCAAATTTTCAGAAGACCATCAAAGAGCAGACGATGTCCGAATTGTTACCGTTTCTTTCTCTGACACGGAAACAGCCGTTGAAGAGTTCTTTGAACTCAATGGAGGAGACTGGCCAGTGCTTGCCTCCGACACAGAGCGTGTCGCTGTCGATTGGGGAGTAGTCGCAGTTCCTGAATCTTACCTTGTGTCTCCGTCTGGATTTGTGGCTGCAAAGGTCTTAGGGGGAGTTACACAAAAATATCTTGAAGATCTATTAGCTGAGGTTCAAAGTAAATGACTCGTTACCGCTGGCTTCTGCTTCTCATCGTTGTTGTTGGGGCGTTAATTTTCTCTGAATTAGCGGAGCAGCCTGTCCTAACCAATGCAGACAAAGTTCAACGAATCGCCGATGACCTTGCTTGCCCTGTTTGTGACGGACAATCAGTAGCAGAATCAGATGTGCCGATAGCTCAAGCTATACGAACTGAAATCGCTCGTATGGTTGATGAAGGGCAGGCCGACAACGCAATTAGAGCAGACTTAGTATCTAGATTTGGTGAGAGTATTGATTACACACCACAGAAGTCAGGCCTAACAGGACTCGTTTGGACGTTACCGATTTTGATTGGTGTTATAGCAGCAGTTCTTTTGATGTTTACTTTTAAGAAGTGGCAAAGTAAAGAGAAAATAAAACCCACTTTTTTTGACAATAAACGCGCAATGACAATAATGTTCGTTGTTGGTGTGCCCCTCATCGCTTGGATCGCTATATCGCAATTCACAGGAAGTCGAGGAGCAAGTGATGCTGCGACCGGAGACATTCGCTCTTCAACCCGAACACTTTTAATAGAGGCACAAGCGGCAACAGATGAAAATAAGATCCTTATTTATGGTGAAGTATTAACCATTCAGCCTTCTAATGTTGAAGCGCTAGCGTACCGAGGTTGGACATTTTGGCGAACAGGAAATTTTGAAGCAGCAAGAAAAGACCTTTCTGCAGCAATTGAGATTGACCCGACTTACCCCGATGCAAAAGTCTTCAGAGCCTCACAACGTTTTTCTGATAGGGATTATGTCGGAGCTGCATCAGACTTAGTTGCCCTTGACTTTTTAGATGCTCCTCCGATTATTTGGGATTTAGTTTCTGCTAGCAATCTTCGAGAGAGAGTTGCTTCCGCACTAGCTTCTGAAGGAGACCTAGTTGAGGCGTTACAACTTTTAGATTCTGGAATCGACAGAAATGCTGAAGATGCTTCACTGCTTGCAGAAAGAGGATGGCTGCTGGCTAATACTTTCGAAATTAGTCTCATAGGAGCTGCTATAGAATCTCTTGATGAAGCTTTGATTTACGACCCACAACATCCAAACGCTTTGGCTTATCGAGCGTTAGTTAGATCTGTGTTGTTAGAGGATCAAGAAGGGTCTGCTTCAGATATCAGAGCATTTCAAGACTTACTAGACCCCCCAGAACTATTAGTTCAATTACTACAAAGCCAAGGCCTGCTTGGTTGATTACTGAAATTCAAGCGGCGACGAATAGTAAGAACCTAATAGCTGACCCTCAGAAGAAGATAATGCCCAAATTGAACCTTTAGCACATGATCTCCCGCCTCTAATTTGAAGGCCTTCATTTATTAGATCACCTAAAATTTCAGGAATCACGTCACCGTGGCTGCAAGCGACAACGTCGTATGAGGTATCTAGAATTTTTTTGATTAGGGCCGTTGCAGCCGCATGCGAACCTTCAAAAAGATCGGGCTCAATCTCTACATCTAAATTTAGGTGACGCGCTAAAGGTGCTACTGACTGTTGACAACGAATTGCTCGGCTTGACAAAACCTTTTGTATTGGTTGAGAGTGCAAGACCTCATTTAGCTGCTCGGCTTGAAGAACTCCGTGAGCATCCAACGGCCGTTCAAAGTCATCTCTTCCAAAGTCGTATCTTGCTCCAGCTGAAGCATGTCGTATGAGATAAATCATTTAAGAGAAAATTTCAATCGACATATTGCTGGAACAAAGACTGACCATAAATGAATTGAAAATTGAGATTCTCGAAGGTTAAGCATTTATATCGGTGATGCATACCTCATCGCCCATAGGTAGAGAGGAAGACAAATCAGTTGTCGCTTCTCCATATAAAGAGGCGAGCATTCCTTTAACCAAACCGCGGTCAACAGCACAAATTACTGGGTGTTCAATGGCTGTATCCCCAAACGGACAATGTTCTGAAATGATTCTCAATTTTGAAGAATTTTCATCTTTTTCTGCGCGTGCGGCAAAACCATGGGCCGTAAGAGCATCCGCGATGGAATGTAAAGCTGAATTAAAAGATTGTTGAATCTCGTTTGGACGAATTGTTTCTGCCATTGAGCGCCCAACTTCAATACCGACTTCTTCAGCCATTTCTTCTGCTTTGGAGGGAGGTAAAAGAGCGAGAGTGCGCCCCAACAAACTCACTAGGACTGAATCTTGACGAATAGGAAGATCTAAAGATGAAGAAAAGTCCGTAATATGGTAAATCTTTGAGGGTCGTCCAGCAGCGGCTTCTGCGTTTTTAGCAACAGATACTTCTAGATATCCACCAGAAGTCAACTTGTCTAAGTGGTGACGGGCAACATTTGGATGAAGTTCAAAATGAGTAGCAACAGCATTCGCAGTTGCTCCATCATTTTTTTCTCGTACAAAAAGGTAGATATCTCTGCGCGTAGGATCACCAAACGCTCCAGTTATCGCAGTTACTGCTGAAGCAAATTCTGTAGGTGTTAGTGGTGGCTTGTCCACACAGGTATCCTAGCGAACATAGAGCCAATGCTTGCTAGATTCCGTGGTGTATTAAAAGTAGATAATTAGGGGACCCTGTGACAGTAACTGAAGACCAGATAGTAAATGCCTTAGAACCAGTTCAGGATCCTGAGTTGCGGAGAAGCATTGTTGAACTTGGGATGGTCCACAATGTTGTGATTGATGGATCAAAAGTAGCGGTATTAATAGCGCTCACTATTCCTGGTTGTCCTTTAAAGAATGAAATCAAAGAATCCATTGATCAAGTTCTTTACCCGATTGAAGGGGTAACCGAAGTTGATGTTGATTTCACAGTTATGTCAGATGAGCAGCGTGAATCTGTTCGGTTAATGGTTCATGGAGATCCACAGTCTACAGCTGGAACAAATCCTGCTCAGGGCCACGCAGAGGGACGAGAAGTTCCATTTGGTCGTTCTGGAAGCAAAACGAGAGTTCTGCTGATTGCTTCTGGAAAAGGCGGGGTAGGGAAATCTTCAGTGACAGCAAACTTAGCTGTTGCTTTAGCGCAGCGAGGTAGAGATGTTGCAGTAGTTGATGCAGATGTATGGGGATTTTCTATACCTCGAATGTTAGGAGTGCAAGAACCACCAACCGTTATTGACGACATGCTTATTCCGCCAGTAGCCAACGGGGTGCGCTGCATATCAATGGGATTTTTCGCAGAAGAGGATCAACCTGTCATTTGGCGCGGGCCGATGCTACATAAAGCTCTTGAGCAGTTTCTAACAGATGTCTATTGGGATGACCCAGATTTTTTACTTGTTGATCTTCCTCCCGGCACTGGGGACATCTCAATTTCTTTAGCAGGATTTCTTCCCACTGCTGAGATGATTGTTGTAACAACGCCACAACCTGCTGCTCAAAAAGTAGCGCAGCGAGCAGCGTATATGGCAGAGAAAGTCAACGTTTCAGTAAACGGTGTCGTTGAGAACATGTCTTGGTTCACGGGAGAAGATGGTACTCGTTACCAACTATTTGGTGAAGGAGGAGGACAAGAGCTCGCAGAGCAACTAGGCGTTCCTCTTTTAGGCAAAGTTCCCCTTATCCCTGCTCTAAGAGAAGGAGCAGACACAGGCAACCCAGTTGCTGCTGATCCTTCAACTGAATCCGGGAAAGTGTTTGAAGAGTTGGCCCGGGTTGTGGATGAAGATCTTAAACCAACTCGACGTTCTCACCCAGAATTAAATTTGTTGGGATAGTTTCATAACAGGAATTAAATAGAGCAAGGAAGAATTGTGGATATACGCATAGGAGTATCAGACACTCCAAAAGAAATAACAGTTGAGTTACCTGATAAGACAGATTTAAAAAAACTTAAAAAGGATATTGACTCAGCACTCTCTCAAGAAATTAGCCTTTTTTGGTTTACTGACACCAAAGGCCGACAAGTGGGGATTCCAACAAACAAAATAGCTTACGTAGACATCGGAACTGCCGGCTCCGGCAACCCTGTTGGCTTTAGCTGATTAAAAAATCTTAGTCCCTGTCAAAGTCTGACCTAGGCTGAATATATGGCTACGTTGACCGAACTTTGTCACTCTCACACCAAATTAGACAGTGACCAGGTATCGCATTTACAGAATTTGACAGCTATCTGGGGTTTACTAGCGGATCTTTCATTTGCCGATCTCTTACTTTATGGAATGGATTCTTCCAATTCTGAAAATACGTTGGCCTTACTAGGACATATTCGACCGACAACTGGAACCACAATTTATCGCGCAGACATGATTGGACAGACCTTTGAATCTCGCCAACGACCTCTGATTACTGATTGTTTTAACGAAGAAAAAGATATTGATGGACTAATTCAAGCCGGCCCGGATCGAGAAATTTCTGTGCGTGCAATTCCAGTTCGCCTAGGCGATCAAGTTATAGCTGTATTGGCTAGAGAGCGAGTGCATTCAACCGATAAAGCCAGCAGCGTGTTGGAGAGGACGTATCGGCGAGTATTCCATCGATTTGTAGAAATGATAGAGAGAGGGGAGTTTCCTTACCGAGAGGAAGAGCGCTTGCGTCATCGAACTCCCCGCGTAGGTGATGGGCTTCTACTAGTAGATGATCAGGGACGTATCGAATTTGCTTCACCAAATGCCGTATCAGCGCTACATCGTCTAGGAATGCATCGTGCTGCAATTGGATCACGTCTCGAAGAGACAAATTTAGGATCAGTAATGCTTCGGCAAGCGTTTGCCCGCCGCACGGCAGTTATCGAAGAAGCTACTCACGGGACAGAAGTCGTGGTCGTATCTCATTGTTTACCCATACTCGATAAACGCTCAGCAACCGGAGCGATAGTACTTCTTCGTGATGTAACTGACCTTAGACGTCGTGATCGAGAGCTCGTTTCAAAAGATACAACCATTCGCGAAGTCCATCACAGGGTTAAAAATAATCTTCAAACAATCTCCTCTCTTTTACGGCTGCAAAGCCGCCGATTAAAAACCGAGGAAGCGCGCGCTGCAATAGAAGAATCAGTGCGAAGAATTAGTGCCATCTCAGTGGTTCATGAGACTCTCGCCCAAAGCGCAGAAGATGACGCCGAGTTCACCGAAATAGTGAGATTACTTGTCAGGCTTGTTGAAGAAACGGTTTCTCTGCCAGAACGGCCTCTACGATTTAGCGTTATAGGAGAAGGCGGAACTCTGCCATCACAAGCCACTACCACATTGGCTGTAGTAGTTACAGAACTATTGCAAAATGCGGTAGACCACGGATATCCCCAACCTAATCTTTCCAGTAAGGAAGTGTCTGGCAACGTGACAATTCAAATTGATCGACAGCCGGAAGGGCTTAATATCCAAGTGATAGATGACGGAATAGGGCTGCCAGAGGGATTCGAAATTGAAAAAGCACAAGGTCTGGGTTTAACCATTGTCCGTACTTTTATTGAAGGAGAATTAGGAGGGTCACTGACTTTAAAACCAGTTAAAAAAGCAAGTGGCGCTATTGCAGAAGTTCAAGTTCCAGCTAGTCGATTACTTGGACCTTGGGATGATGCTCAGGAGCCAGAAGTCTAAAGACTGGATAAGTTGCCTACATACGTTATGAATACTCTCCAATTGCCCGTTAAACCTTTAGTTGTTGCTCATAGGGGGGCGTCAATCGACCATTATGAAAATACGATTGCAGCTTTTCAAGCGGCAAAAGAGCAAGGAGCGGATTGGGTTGAGCTAGATGTCCGAAGATCAGAAGATGGAGTTCTTGTGGTGCATCATGACGCCCATCTTGAAGACGGACGTCTTATTAGAGAAATAGATTCAAAAAATCTTCCGGCATATATTCCTAGTCTTGCGGAGGCTTTCGAATCAATTGAAGGACTTGGTGTAAACATTGAAGTAAAAAGTCTTCCAGGTGAACCTGATAGGGCAGACGTAACAATGGTATGTGAAGCAGTGGTTGGTCTTGCGCAGGCTTATCGCCCACCTGAACTATTAAGAGTTTCTTCTTTTGACATCAATGCTGTTAATCACATTCGTAGCACTGACGAAACTTTACCGACAGGATGGCTGGTGTTAGAACGTACCGGTTCCAACCAAATTCTTGACCGCGTATTGCGGCATGGCCATGGAGCAGTACATCCATGGGATGAATTAGTCGACGAGATATTTGTGACTCAAGCACATAAACGTGGCCTTAAAGTATTCGTCTGGACGGTGGATGAAGAGGAGAGAATAGAAGAGCTTTTATCTTGGTCTGTTGATGCGATCATCACTAATCGACCTGCGTTAGCGCGGCGAATAGTTGATGAACGTTTTGATCAATAAATGTCTCTAGTGCCGAGAGGCAAAACAAGGTTCAAAGCTTCTGCTTCGTGCCTAAAGGTAAATTCTTTCTCTTTACCTAGATAGTCGCCATCTACCTGCCATGGAACCGGGTCATACCCTGAAACAGATCCTTCTGAAACGTTAGCTTGGTAGTCGATGATGGGGCTGTCGTTGATATTGCCGCTCCCTAATCCAAGCGAGGAGGAAAGTATAGGAATTAGGCGGCTTGGAGATAGAGATTGAAAGGTAACTACAGCGAGCGGAGTGTGAAGATTGGTTTCGGGAGAGAAAGAAATTTCTCGTGAACCCAAATACGTATAAGGGTCAGTGTTCAAACACACTGCAAACATTCCACTGGTCTCAGTCGTTCCTATATCTACGTCTTCGCTAGATGAGGAAATATGAAATGATGGCTCTTTATGGTTGTAGTGCCGTAACCAAGTGTTAATTGTTGCAGCAACAAATAAGGGATGCCCAGCAAACCTTTTCAGGAATCCCCCTTGCCGTTCTACCTGTTCAACAACTGCAGCATCAAAACCGATCCCAGCATGGAATAAAAAGTAGCGATCGTTCATTACTCCTAAGCCAATTCGACGTACCGACCCTGCTTCTAGAGCATCAAGTAAAGACCCAGTAGCCTCCACTGGGTCATCAGGCAGTCCAATAGTTCTGGCGAAAACATTTGTTGATCCTCCTGGAAGAGCAGCTAGGGCTGTCTCAGTTCCAGCTAACCCATTAGCAACTTCGTTAAGAGTCCCGTCGCCTCCTAAAACAACTACAAGATCAAAATTGTCATTTGCGGCACTCTGAGCGAGTCGGGTGGCATGACCTCGCCGGCTAGTAGCGGCTACTTCAAGTCGGTGGTCAGCAGAAAGTGCCTTTTGAATAACTATTCGTGTACGGGCAGTTACCGACGAGGCGGAAGGATTAACCACTAAAAGCAATTTCATAGTATTAACGAGAGTACCGCTGAAGGCGCTATTAGTCATTACAAACTCAACGAAACCGAAATTTTTTATAGAATTCAAGCCAAGAACTGTTGGAATAAAGCCAAAATTTTCTGAAGTGACTGATGACCATTCAAGAAAATTACCCGCGAATTGTTGTCAAACACTTTATATAAGGCAGAATATTTCCCATGAACATTGTTGTATGTGTAAAACAAATTCCCGATCCCGCTGATCCAGGGGCATTGGATCCTGAAACCAAGACTCTTAAAAGAGATGTGAAACTGATTCTTGACGAGTCAGACTCTTATGGCGTTGAAATGGCCTTGCAGCTTGTAGATGAAGCAGGTGAAGGTGAAGTACGCCTAGTGTCAATGGCTCCAAATAATGAAATGAGTGGTTTACGTACTGCTCTTGCGATGGGAGCAGAGAGCGCAGTGCTTGTGAGTGATGACTCTTTAGCAGGGTCTGATGCGCTGTCAACTGCCAAAGTCTTGGCTGCCGCAATAACTCGCTGTGAACCAACATTGATACTTACAGCAACTGAATCAAGTGATGGATATACAGGAACTGTTCCAGCGCAGATAGCTGAAATTCTTGACCTTCCTTCAGTCACGTTCGCAAAAGAGATTTCAGTTGACGGCGAAGTTGTCTCGGTAAAGCGACAAACCGAAGAGGGTTATGACGAGGTTGAATGCCCTCTGCCTTGTGTCGTTTCAGTTACCGCCGGAGTAGTTGAGCCACGTTATCCATCCTTTAAGGGAATTATGGCGGCAAAAAACAAACCAGTTGAAGAACTCGATTTAGCGGCTTTAGGAATAGAAGAAGGAACTGTCGGCTGGAGCGGATCAAGACAAGAAATCACAGAAATAGCAGAAGCTCCTGCACGCGAAGCCGGAGAAATTATTGTTGACGAAGGTGATGCTCACGAACGCATCATGGCGTTTTTAGATGAACTCAAGGTTCTTTAGGAGGCAATTATGGGCATCTCAACTATTTGGATTTATGGTGAAGCAACCAACGGATCAGTCTCAACTACAACATTAGAGTTGATCACTGGAGCTCGTCAGTTAGCAGACACAGTAGAGGTAATAGTTCACGGCGACGCCTCAGCTTTAGCTTCTCAATTAGGAGAATATGGAGCTACGGGCGTTAGGTCTATTGGCGATTTAGGAGGTTCACTGGCTGGTCCGCAAATCGCTTCAGCAATAGCAGGAGCTGTAAACGAAGGTAGTGGCCCAGACGCAGTTCTATGTGCAACTACTTATGACGGTAGAGATGTCGCTGGGCGGTTATCAGCGAAATTAGATACACCAGTTATAACTAATGTTGTTGAGTTAAAAGTAGATGGTGATCGTCTGCTAGGAGTTGAACCAGTTTTCGGTGGTGCAACTAACGTCACAACTGGATTCACTGGTTCTGGTGCTGCCATATTTCTGGTAAGACCTAAATCGTTTGAGGCAGATCCATCAGGTGGTGCTGCTGCAAGCGTGAGTGATATTTCAATCGGTGATACTGGAAATACGAACACCTCAGTTGTAAAAGACAGATTTGTTGAAGAAACGACTGGCCCCAAACTAGATGAAGCAGCAATAGTTGTTTCTGGTGGGCGTGGCCTAGGTGAGCCAGATAAATATGAGATGATTGAGAGTCTCGCAAAACTATTAAAAGGCGCTCCGGGCGCTTCACGGGCCGTGGTTGACTCAGGATGGGTGCCGTATTCTTACCAAGTTGGGCAAACAGGAAAAGTGGTTAAACCGACGGTGTATTTGGCTTGTGGTATCTCAGGAGCCACTCAGCATTTAGTTGGTATGAAAGGCTCTGCGAATATCATTGCAATCAATAAAGATGAAGAAGCTCCAATCTTTGGAGTCGCAGACCTTGGCATCGTAGGAGATGTGCATAAAGTCCTACCACAACTCATTGCAGCACTTGAAGGACGAGGCTAAACCGAATTAAGGCAACTCTTTGACAAGCGTCTTATGTGTCTAGTCTTTTCGATCTTGTGCCGTTAATGCCCAAGACAGTCCTTCAAGAGGATCTTCAACCGCAACTTTGAGTTTCCACCCTTTGGAAAGTGGTTCATCATCCCATATCCACCAATTCATCTCATTTAGGGCTTGATTTAAGTCGTTAGTATTTGGTGGCCAAATATTTTCTTGATCTAATCCAGCTAAGGCAGTAGTACACCACCAAACGTCAAAACGTCCTCTGGCATTGCCTGGTCGACGACCAAATGCTCCTCCTGAAGAAGCAGCCCAGGTCATATGTTTCCAAATCTCAGAGAGAGTAACCTGCTTAGCTTTAACTTCTCTGACCCCTAATGAAGCAATTGCTGTAGCTGCATTTCCATCAACTCTTACTGCAGTAGAGCTTCCATTCGACTGATCTGTCCATGTTTGAACAAGGTTACGTAGGGCTTCGGTGCCTGAATCACGTTCTGTTTCACTAGGACTCGGTAAAGCAAGAGGGGTGAGCTCTTCAAAACTCGGAGCTGTATCTACGACTGCATACTTTTCTATCTGGATACTCTTAATAGAGCATTCCCATTCTGTGAGAACTAGAGGAAGGTCAAGAGGGTCTTCTGTCAGTTTGAGATCAGATAAGTCTTCGCCTCGAAAAACTCTTTCATGAGCAATTAATGCTCGAAATAGATCAGAAGACAAGTATGGGGAGATCTCTTCCCATGTATGAGAAGAAGCAGCAACTTCGGTGAGTGGGGCCAAACCGAAAACTTGTGCATCTCGATCTACAGCTCGTGCAGCAAATTCTCCAGGGGACTCAAGAGCAAGACGATGTTCCGCATGGTCCCCAGCAGGCCAAAGTTGATGACCTCTGTCGCTGGCTTGCCGAGAGCGAATAGCAATGCTTTCAAGAAGTGGCCAAGATTTATCTACGCAGCATTGATCAATTAATCGCAGAAGCCCATCTAGGTCGCCAAGTTCGAGCAAACGGTCAAGATCACTACTCATAGAAGCGGCCAGGGGACACGGCGTCCAGTCGTATCATGAGGAAGAGTGCCGCTGGAACATATTGCCTGAACTCTAGAAATTAGAGCATCTACTTCCATGGCAGTCAGGAGATCTAGTAGAGATCCTGAAGGCCCATTAGAAAGAAATTGATTTAAATCGTCAATCAAATTTGAATCAATTGGTTCGCCAGCCCAGTCCCAAATAACAGTTCGGACTTTGAATTGATGATGAAAATTCAAGGCATTATCAATTGCCCAGATTTTGCCATCTTTCCCTTCTAGAACATGGCCGGCTTTCCGGTCAGTGTTGTTTGATATCAGATCAAACACAGCGAGTTTTTTCAGTGTCTTCAAGTGGGAAGGGTTGTTACGTAGTGAGAAATAATGCTGTTCATAGTCGCACGGGATGTATAGCTGAATTGACCCTTCACCAAACGGTCCAGAACGAGTCACGGTTGGGGGGATCATTCCCCAGCCGAGTTGTTTTGCTAGTTCCCAAGTAGCTACTTCACGTATATAAATTCCGGGGGGAAAGTCATGAAGAGGTCTTTCGCCAGAAGAAGGTTTATATACACCTTGAATAAAAGAATTATTTAAGTTGATGTCAACTAAAAAAGTTGCATTTGAAGACCAAGGCATACGTCCCAGAAGGTCTAGTTCGCCTTCCATCAACATTCTTATAGCTGAAGAATCTTCTAGAGGGCCACGGTCTCTAAAAGGACTAGAGGTATCTGAAGATTCATCAGTTTGCACAAGGGCACCAACCCTCATTGTTTGACTCCAATGGGGCTTCGCACCAAGGACAAGGAGGCCTTCCGGCGTCAACAAGATTTCTAGCCTGTGCTATGAACGCCGCAACTTGCTGACGGTTTAATGGGAATCGAGCTTGTGCGGGAATATCGTCCTCATCACGTAAGAGCTCTTCTGCGAAGAGAATTATTCGATCGTTACTTTGTTGATAGGTGACACCAAGACTTCCAACTACCCAAGCAGGTTCTCCAGGCTCAATGAATGAATCATCTAAGGAGAGAAGATCTTCGCTTCCTGTATCTGAAGGCGGGAGGTCGTCAAGCATTCGATTCAAGAATTCTGCAAGACCTGCGACTTGCTGTTTTTCTAGTTTGAGCGAAATTAGGTCATTTATCCGTCTTGCTTGCAGGTAAAAAATCCGTCTTCCTTGCGGCCCAGTCGTACCTGCGACAATTGAATCGGTATCTTCCCAGTTGATTTCCAGGCCACTCATGATGCCACCAAATTACTAAGCGGTCCGTTGTTATTCATTGTTAGGACAATAGGCCGATTTTCGTTATACAGAACAGCGCTTGCAGAACAAGGGCCAACGACGATTCTCTGAAAGAGGTCTAGAGGAGTTCCTAATGCTGCGGCTAAAGCGGCTTTGATTGGATCTGCATGAGAGACACAGACGATAGTTTCATTCGGATGCTTGGAAACTAGATCAGATACCTGAGAAGTTATTCGAGCTTGCATTTCTATAAATGATTCACCTCCAGGAAAACGAAATTGTGATGGTTGAGACTGGACAGTCCTCCAATCTTGGAGTTTGAAAAGGTCTTTTAATTTTCTTCCAGTCCATTTACCAAAGTCGCATTCAATTAAGCCTTTCGCAGTGCGAACGCGTCGACCAACTGCTTTAGCTATAGGAGCGGCAGTTTCTTTTGTTCGTTCCATGGGGGAAGCGTAAATGGCAGAAACTTTCTTGCCAAGAAAAAATGGTTCTCCAGCACTTATATGGGCAGCCACAGCTTCTGCCTGCTTTTTTCCGGAGTCAGAAAGATGAAGATTTGGGGCACGTCCGGGTAGAACAGCCCCAGTAGTTGGCGTACTTCCGTGACGAATATAAAGAACAAGTGTGGAGGTCATGGCTTAATAATCTACCCTGCCAGAGTGGATCCGATTCGAACTTTAAGGAAAGTCAACAAAGAAGTGACTCTGTGTGTGGCTTGTCCACGTTTAGTTGACTGGAGAGAGAAAGTTTCAATTGAAAAGCGCGCAGCCTTTATTGAAGAAGAATATTGGGGTAAGGGAGTTCCAGGTTTTGGAGACGAGAAGGCACGTATCCTTATAGTGGGACTTGCTCCAGCGGCTCATGGGGCGAACCGAACAGGCAGAGTATTTACCGGTGATAGGTCTGGGGATTTCTTATTTGCTGCCTTACATAGGGCAGGGCTAGCTAACCAACCTGACTCAAAGAATCGTGAAGACGGCTTAGAACTAAATGATGTTTATGTGACAGCCCCTGTTAAATGTGCTCCTCCAGCTAATAAACCTAATCCTGAAGAGAAAGCAAACTGTCGCCCATTCTTTCAACGAGAATTACAGGCACTTGACCAAGTGAAAGTAGTTTTAGTGCTCGGTCAGATTGGATATCAATCAACAGCCACAGAGTTGGGATTAAATCCCAAACCTAAATTTGGGCACGGAGTAGAAGCTTCTCTCCCAAACGGAAAGACTATTCTCTGCTCTTACCATGTGAGTCAACAAAATACTTTTACCGGAAAACTAACAGAGCCGATGTTTGATTCAGTTTTGAGAAGAGCTAAAGATCTCGCTAAAGCCCAATAAAGCAAACAGATTGGTAACATCTTCTTGTGAAAAAGATTAAACGCTCTCGCCTCACCTTATTTCCCATCATTTTGGTGCTTCTCGTATTAGCTGCTGGATGTGCAAATTCAGCAACCCCGAATGAATGGGAAGAACAAGCTGTTGATGGACAAGGTTTGGCTGAACGCAACTTCCTTGATTCGTGTCACGCCGCTAATGAAGATTTGACTGAAATGGTTAGAGAAGAATTTTGCGGGTGTCTCCTTGACGGAATAAAACAAGCGGTGACGTTTAGTGAATTCAAGAAGCTAGATGATCACATCAAAAAACACAGCAATGAGATCACCGAAAGTGGGCTTGGAGATGCTTTCCCATGGTTCGTTGAGGTTAATGAGAATTGCGCCGGCTCTATTGTCCAGAGCTAGATGAATCCTCAACAGTTCCTATTCCCGCACGGGGTTCTTTCTCCGATACTCACTCCACTAACTAGCAACTACCGGGTAGATGTAGATTTACTAGTTAATCATGCACACAAAGTTTTGAACGATGGATGTGTTGGAATTGTGCCATTTGGAACCACTGGAGAAGCACTATCTGTGGGGCGAGAGGAGCGAATCGCCTCTCTTGAAGCTCTCGTTAAAAGCGGTATTGACCCATCTAAATTACTAGTTGGAACTGGCCAAACTAATTTAGATGACACACTTATTCTCACCCGGCACGCGGTGGAGATGAATAGCGCAGGAGTTCTTGTACTGCCACCGTTTTATTACAAGAATCCCAGCGAAGAGGGTCTCTACAGGTACTTTGCTTCCCTGATAGATCGGATAGATGACGACCGGCTGCGAGTATTTCTTTACCACATTCCTCAAGTGGCAGGAGTTGGTTTCCCTATTTCTGTAGTGCAAAAACTATTTCAAAATTTCCCTAAAGTAGTCGCAGGGATAAAAGATTCTTCGGGAAACTGGGAGAACACTAAATTGCTTTTAGAAATTGAAGGACTAGACGTGTACCCAGGTTCAGAACGGACGTTACTTGACGCTTTGTCACGTAACTCACGCGGATGCATTACTGCAACAGCTAATGTGGCAGCTCCGATGTTAAATAGCATGATCGCTTTCTATCAGAACCAGCAAGCTGAAAAAGCTAATCAGGTACATTCTGTAGTGATGAAATTTCGTGAAGTTCTTGAGAAATACCCACCGATAGCTGCATTGAAATCTATTAAGGAAATGCAAGATAACGAGAAAAAGTGGAACAAGGTTTTCCCCCCGCTAGAGCCACTTCTTGATCATGAATCGTTAGAGATTAACGCGGCTTTTGAAGAAATGGTTGCAGCATTTAACCAGCTGTGACTTCAAGTCCTGTTCGGGCTTGAGGATTAGCCCAATCTGGCCAACGGCTCCTACTTTTGGCAGAAAGCTTATGCATTAGAGCTATTGCACCTGGGTCGCTATCACCAGGTTTTCCTTCAATAACACCTTCTTCGAGCATTTTCATAATGATTTGGCGACCTAATTCAGTTCGAACAATTGTCAATGTCCAATCGTTATTTTCGCCGATACCCCCCGTGGAAATGTCAGCATGTTCAGCTGCAAAATCGGGACAATGATTACAGCCTTCTCGAGTCCATGCATGGCACTCTTTCAAATTGATTTCATGGTAGTCGCCATTACGCATCCAAATTTGAAACACCCCTTTGATGTTCATCTTGACCATATCTTTTTTGGCTAATCCATATTTGGCCCAAAAAAGATCTTCAAATATTGAATCATCAAAAGATTTAGAGCAAAGAAGTCCGATGTTTAGTTTTATTGGTTTACCAGCTTTACCAACGCGGCGGTGCCACATAACTGGGCCAATTGAGGTTTGACAACTCATTCCAACTAAAGCAAGAGATTCAAGTTTCTTTTCACGAGCCTCTTTTATGGCAAGAGTATTAGCGGAATATGTGTACCGGCTTCCAGCCCCTGCTAGTACAGACTCGCGATCAGTTGCTAAAGCAGGAATAGCTTTCCAATTAGTGGATTCTTCATCTGAGTTCGCTTCAAGATGTGACGTTAATGCTCCATCAATAACATTATTTTCTAAACACCAAATAAGAATGGAAGACACTAATCCGCCATCTTGGCCGAGTTGATGAACTGTTTCATCTGAGGCTCGTGTTAACAGAACATCTTTGTATATTCCAGACATTTCTTCAGGTTGACGATGACGAGCAAAGAGATGATTATCGGCTTCGGTTTCCCAATCACGAAAACGCGGACAGGCTCGCGTGCAAGAAGTACACCCTTTCTGTCCATGACCACAATCGGTAAGTCCTAGTTCTTCCTCAAGATGAAAAGGTTTGTAAGCGCCTGGCGCATGCTGATAACCGATTACATCATGAGGGCAGGCAATCACGCAGCCCGCACAGCCTGTGCAGAGACCCGAGGTGATGACCTCGTCGTAAAGTTCTTTCCATTGGAAAGTCCACTTTTTTGTAGTAGCCATAATCAAAATCTAGCCTAATAAATGAGTTAAGCGCCCCTGGCAGGACTCGAACCTGCGCTCACGGCTCCGGAAGCCGATGCTCTATCCGCTGAGCTACAGGGGCGGGTAAATCAGAACAACTATAAACGCTAACTATTTACACTGACGATGATCGCACAACCTGAAGGTTTTTCTGAAGATTTTTTGAACCATGCCGAAATATCCAAATGAATAAGGTAGGCCATAAATCCGTATTTGGCTTTTATCGCTTTTAAGACTTTCAAAAACTCTTCACCTGTTACTGCTTCGGCAGTTCCACTAATTATTTCTGAGTCTTCCTTGACTATCCCTCGAATATTGCATGGCTGCAAAGTTATGTTTGGATTGTTTGATAACCGTTTTACTTTCCAAGCGTCTATATCAGAGGTAAATCCATAAGTGCCATCTCCTAAATCTGCAATCCAAACAGGCAGTGGCTTTGGTTTACCAGAACGAGTGAACGTAGTAAAAGAGACATATTTTTCATTACTGATCATTTAGAGAATTCTCCTATTTCATGAACTAATAGTCCTGCTCCAAGAGAACCAGCGTCTATTCCTAATTCAGCAAGACGAATTGGTACTTCAGGACGGTATTCCCAGCCAAACATAAATTCTGGAAGCCATTTCTCAACTCCAGAGGTCAAAGGATCTCCAATTTGAACCAGCCCTCCTCCGATAATTATCTGTTCCGCATCCAAGATGGTGATCAGGTTCGAGACTCCAATGGCTACTTGGCGACAAAATTCGTCAAAAATAACTAAAGACTGTTCATCCCGATTAGCTAAACCTTCGGAAACATGAAGGCCAGTGATTTGTTCTTTTGAACCAGCCAACTCCAGTCCGAGAGCAAATTTTCCTTTTTCAGCTGCCTGTCTGCCTAGCCGACCTAGAGCGTTGCCGGAAGCGAAATGTTCCCAAGATCCGCTAAGGCCTGTGATGTGAGTTGGGCCGTCTGATTTCGTAGTAGCGTGACCGGCTTCGCCCGCAAACCCATGAGCTCCTAAAACGATGTTCTTATTAATAACTAGTCCAGTTCCTATTCCTGTGCCTAAGGCGACAAAAGCAAAGTTGTCAACTCCTCGTCCTGCACCCAGTTGTGCTTCAGCCCAAGCTCCAGCTGTTGCGTCATTGCCGACAAAGACTGGAAGGTCAGTCAAGTTTTGCAGACGTGCTCCAATTGGGAACTCAACAAGATCTGGCAAATTAGGAGAGTAATGAACTACACCGTCGCGTCCGATTAATCCAGCGATAGCTAAACCAATTCCCGTTACTTCTTCAGTTGAGTAGGTCTTTAGCTCTTCAGTGAGTTCAACGAGATTTCCCAATAATCGTTCTTCATTGCCCGCACTAGAACTCTGGGCCCTAGAAAGAATCTCGCCAGAGTTCGAGTCAATCAAAAGGGCTCGAATGTTCGTCCCACCTATATCAAAACCAATAATCATTAAGAAACAGGATATGACTCTATTGAGCCATAGATACATCTAGGGTAAGTGCTTAATGGTCATTAAAAATTCTCCTCAACTAAGTCTCGGCCATTTAGCTTCAATAATGGCTGCTATTTGCTGGTCAGCTGGAAATGTAATAGTCGCAGGAACGGATCTACCTGGACTCCAAATTGCGTTCTGGCGACTCTTACTTGGGGGGGTGCTTTACTCAACAGTTTATTTCCTCACAGGAAGACGAGTGAGCCTAAGAAATATACGGTTGGTAGCACTACCGGGCATTCTTTTGGGTTTGGAACTCGCAGTCTTTTTTACGGCACTTCGTAATACCACAGTTGCTAATGCAACCATGATTGGGGCTTTACAAACAATCGTTCTTCTGGCTGTAGCGTCTAGACGATTCCAAGAATCAGTTACTAGATGGCTGATCGGAGCTTCGCTTATAGCTACCGGTGGGGTGGCTTTAGTTATCTTAGGAGCCTCTGATGAGTTGACATGGAGCCCTCGCGGGGATGTTTTAGCTTTTGCTGCCATGCTTCTATTCTCTATTTATTTTGTCGCTGTAAAGAACGTACGTAGTGAAGTGGACACGTTCACCCTTCAATCTGTATCAATGCTTGTTGCTTCAATCACCGTATTTCCTATAGTCGCAGTAGAAGTTGGAACATTAGCCATTCCGTTTCCCTCTTGGAAAGAATGGATCACGCTTCTTATTCTTTTGTCTGTCCCTGGAACGGGTCATCTACTAATGAATTGGGCTCATTTGCATGTAACCCTCTCATTTGCAGGAATCATGATGCTTTCTATTCCTGTTATCTCTTCCGTAGGAGCGTGGCTATTTCTTGATGAGCGTGTCACCGAGATACAAATAATTGGAATGGTTATTGTTATTTCAACCTTGTTCCTAGTAGCGAAGCGCGAAGCTGAGATAAGCACCACGATAAGAGATTAGTAAGTAAATGAAGTAGAATTATTTCTACGAATCTTGGAAAGGATCTAAAATATGAGTATTGATGGAACGTGGAATGTAACTCTTCAAAGTCCGATGGGCTCACAAGAAGGCACTCTTACTTTGGCGACTGACGGAGACGCTTTGACAGGAACTATGTCTGGGCCTCAAGGAGCTATGGATATCGAAGACGGACAAGTCGGTGATGGTTCTTACTCATGGAAAGTTAATATCACTTCTCCAATGGCAATAACAATTGAATCGACAGCAACAGTAGATGGAGACACAATCACCGGAGAGTCCAAATTAGGGGCATTCGGTACAGCAACATTTACTGGAACAAGGGCTTAAATCCGTACGGAAAACTCTGCCTTTTCATTAGTCGAAAACCATACCCGACGCGGTAAGCACTTGGGGTAACATCAAGGTAGTAGCGGAAGCTACACAGTTCCCTTACTTTGGATTTTTGATGGACGTACGTGGCAGCCTTATCGAAGCTATACAGAAAGCTTTATTAGAATTAACTTTGGATCTCTCCCTTGATGAGATCCAATTAGAGCGCCCTGCAAACCCTGACCATGGGGATTGGTCAACTAATGTTGCTCTTGCTATTTCTAAAACCCTCAATAGAAACCCGCGAGACCTTGCATCTGAAATAGCAGCAGCTTTAGAGCATCAATCGCCCACTCATGTAGAGAAAGTTGAGATCGCTGGACCAGGGTTCATCAATTTCAAGTTAGAAGATTCTTGGCTTCATGACGTTTTAACTGAGGTGGTAGACGCAGGTATAGAGGACTGGGCTAGGCACCAAATTGGTGGCAATCAAAAAGTTATTGTTGAATTTGTAAGTGCAAACCCAACCGGACCGCTACACGCAGGCCACGGAAGAGGGGCTTGCTTTGGCGACTCAGTAGCACGTTTATACCAAAGGTGCGGATATTCAGTTCAACGTGATTTTTACATCAATGATCGAGGAACTCAGATGAAACTTTATGTCGAATCTTTGGCAGCAAAAGCATCTGATAAAGAAATCCCAGTTGATGGATATAAAGGAGAGTACATACAAGAATGGGCTGCAGAGATGCCGCAGGAAGCTGACCCATTTGAATGGGGGTACCAACGCGCGTTGCGTTCTCATCGAGAGACATTAGAGGCGTTGAATATCTACTTTGATAACTGGTTTTCAGAGCGGTCAATGGTGGATTCAGGAGCGATTGAAGAAACCCTGGCTGATCTACGCAATGCCGATGCTGTGTTTGACTCAGATGGAGCAGTTTGGCTTCAAAGCACAAACTGGGGAGATGACAAAGATCGTGTTCTCGTTAAATCGGACGGCGAGTACACCTATCTGCTTCCGGATGTGGCTTATCACCGAAATAAATTTGAGCGAGCTGAATCATTAGTAAATGTTTGGGGAGCAGATCACCATGGATATATCAATCGTATGCATGCTGCTATGTCTGCCTTAGGTCACAAACCAGGAGATCTAAAAATAGCGATCACTCAGATGGTTCGATTGCAACGCGGCGGGCAAGAAGTAAAGCTTTCGAAACGCACGGGTGACATCGTTGAATTATCTGAGGTGATAGAAGAAGTTGGTTCAGACGCGGCACGCTTTACCTACTTGCTACTTTCAGTGGATTCTTCTCAGAACTTTGATTTGGAATTAGTCGCACAACAAGTAAATGAAAATCCTGTTTTTTATGTTCAATATGCTCATGCCAGAATCCATTCAATAATGAAAAAGTCTCAAGAAGCAGGAATAACGCGAAGTCCTTTAAGCGAAACTAATTTGTCAGTTCTTAATCACCCAAGCGAATTAGCGATACTTCGCTCTTTGCAAGAATTGCCTACTGTGGTTCTTCGTTCAACACAAGAAGTAGCTCCGCATCGGATAACGAATTGGTCACGAGACTTCGCATCTCTATTTCATAGTTTTTACCACGATTGTCGTGTGTTTGGCGAAGACATAGATTCTTCTACTACTCAAGCGCGTCTTTGGTTAGCCGAAGCGGCGCGCATTGGTCTAGTGATTTCACTAGATCTCTTAGGTGTTAGTGCACCAACAGAGATGTGGCGAGATGAGGAAGGAGAAGAGATCAATGGCTAATCCAATCCCTTCAAGGCTGCTACCTGATAACACCTCTATAGATGAAAATGGTTCTGGCTCTATAGCTGGATGCAATCTAGTTGAATTAGCCGAAGAATACGGCACCCCACTTTTTGTCTACGACGAGAATCACTTGAGAGCCCGCTGCCGGGAAGCTGTAAAAGCATTTGGCGAAGGCGTCGCATACGCAGGAAAAGCTTTTTTGTGTGGAGCTATGTCCAGACTGGTGGTCGAAGAAGGCATGAATATAGATGTAGCCACTGGAGGTGAACTTTACATGGCGCTTCACGCCGGCATTGATGGCAGCCGTTTAATCATGCACGGCAATAACAAAAGTGAAGGTGAATTGAGAATGGCTTTAGAGGCCGGTGTTTCACGAATCGTCGTTGACTCTTTTGACGAACTTGAACGGTTACAAATACTTCACAAAGAAACAGGAATATCTCCAAAAATTTTACTGCGCATCACCCCAGGTGTTGAAGCACACACACACGAATTCATATCAACAGGTCAGGATGACTCTAAATTTGGTTTTACTGTCTCAACTGGTCTCGCCCTTGAGGCTGTAGAAAGAGCTGTCAAGACAGAAGCAGTAGAACTGGTTGGCATTCATGCACATATAGGAAGTCAAGTTTTCAAAGTGGATTCTTTTATACGAGCAGTGGAAGTAATGGCAGAGTTTTCTAATCCGCTTGAATTGCCAGAGCTATCGATAGGTGGTGGGTTAGGTGTTTCGTATTTAGAAGAAGACCATGCTCCTTCAATCACTGAGTGGGGTGAAGCAGTTCAGACGGCATGCGCACAAACGGGAATAAAAGCAAAAGTTACAGCTGAGCCAGGACGCGCTATTGCGGCTGCAGCTGCAATAACGCTTTATCGAATTGGAACTATTAAAGAATTAGAAGGATTAAGAACATATGTTGCTGTTGATGGGGGAATGAGTGATAACCCACGACCTGTTCTTTATGGTTC
>Ga0315316_10000621_pt1 | contig 23667 bp, 21 predicted proteins | sample M160m3416metaG_FD_203702 | JGI IMG/M metagenome (GOLD analysis project Ga0315316, IMG submission 203702) | Ammonia-oxidizing marine archaeal communities from Monterey Bay, California, United States - M1 60m 3416 | ecosystem: Environmental > Aquatic > Marine > Intertidal zone | place: USA... | reverse complement strand
GTGTTCACACCTGCCTACCCCTGAAAAGGCGAAGGCCCCTAAGTCGTTGGACTTAAGGGCCTTCGTTGGTTACGGGGACAGGATTTGAACCTGTGACCTTCAGGTTATGAGCCTGACGAGCTACCGGGCTGCTCCACCCCGCGATTTTGTGTTCCGCCCTGACGGGCAGGCTTGGAAGCTAGGGGCAGAGAGAGGACCCTGCAAGGGAAAATCTCCGGTCTCCTCACCGCCCTGGGCACCCCGCAACCGGGCCTGCATCAATCGAACCACCCCGGGCTTGCGCCCGCGCGCTGGATTGCGACTCTCGGCGATCCTGAACCCATGAAAACGATCGCGCTCTTTCTCTTCCCCGGCCTGGCCCTCGGCTTCCTGCAACTCTCAAGCGCGCAGGACGATCCCCGGTCGGCCATTGCCGTAGACAACCCGCACCTGCATGTGCGAAGCGGACTCGCCAACCTGAAGCAACGCTTGGAAGTGGACCGCAAGTGCCATGTCGCCTTCCTCGGGGGATCGATCACCCAGAACACCGGCGGGCACACCGCGATGGTCCCGGCCTGGTTGAAACAGAAGTTTCCCGGGGTGGAGGTGACGGTGACCAATGCCGGACTGGGATCGACCTGTTCCACCAGCGGAGCCTTCCGGCTCGAGCCCCACATCTTCGGCAGGGGGGAGGTCGATCTTCTCGTGGTCGAGTTCGCGGTCAACGATGACCAGGATGCCGGGCACGCCCGACGCGAGTGTGTCCGGGGCATGGAGGGAATCATCCGACAGGTCCAACGCAAGCACCCGAAGTGCGGGATCGTAATGGTCCAATACGTCAATCCCGGGATGCTGGCTAAGCTGACCAAGGGTGAAGTGCCGGTGGCCATCGCAGCCCACGAGGACGTGGCTATCCGGCACGGGGTCATTTCGGTCAACGTGGCCGCGGAGGTCGCCGCTGCCACCAAGGGTGGACGCTACCAATGGAAGGATTACGGGGGAACCCATCCCGGCAGGTTCGGCTACCGGATGGCCTCCAACATGATCATTGCGGCCCTCGAGGCCGGACTGGTCAAGGGGCAGGACGCATCCCAGGCCAAGCCGGCCGACCTGCTGGATGCCGGGAGCTATGACCACGGCCACTTCCTTGCTCCGGAGGAGGCGAAGTTCTCCGCCGGCTGGCGGGTGGGCAAGGTTGGCCGGGAGCTTCTCCCGCTCGGCGGGATTCGGCCCCAGTACGCCTCCTACCAACTGCTCCGGGGGGACCAGCCCGGGACCAGCCTGAGCCTTGAGTTCACCGGGCGCACGGTCGGGGCCTTCGTCCTCGCCGGGCCCGATGCCGGTGTCCTCGAGGCTCGCATCGATGGTGGACCGGTCAACCGGCACGACCTCTATCATCGCTACAGCCGCGGCTTGAACTATCCGCGCAGCGTAATCTTCGGCACGGATCTGAAACCCGGGAAACACGTCCTGAAACTGCAGCTGGCGGAGGAGAAGAACCCGGGAAGCAGGGGAACGACGGCCTCCATCCTGTTTTTCGAGGTCAATCGCTGAAGGTTGACCCTCCGCCGGGAGAGTCGCCCGATCATATGGTGGGACAGGTGACAGAAACCTGCAGATGAACCGGGGCAAGTTTTCACGTTGCTGATCCACCACTGGCCAAGCTATTTCTTCATCATGCACATCAACTGCCGACCCGCCCTTTCAGCTCTCGCCCTCCTCGTGGCCCTGGCCTTCCCGGCCCTTGCCAAGCAGCCCCCCGAAAAGGCGGTTGCCAATCTCGACATCGGGGACGGACTCGAAACCACCCTCTTTGCCTCAGAGCCCATGATGCTGAGTCCCTCCAGCATCGACATCGACCACCTCGGCCGCGTCTGGGTCTGTGAGGTCATCAACTACCGGGGCCACCGGAACAAGCGCCAGGAGGGAGACCGCATCCTCGTCCTTGAGGACACCAGCGGGGATGGCAAGGCCGATAAGTCGACGGTCTTCTACCAGGGACGAGAGATTGATTCCGTGCACGGGGTCTGCGTCCTCGGGAACAAGGTGATCATCTCCGCCGGGGACAACGTCTGGATCATGACCGACGAGGACGGGGACCTGAAGGCCGACAAGAAGGAAGCCCTCTTCACCAAGATCGGTGGCGCCCAGCACGACCACGGGATTCACGCCTTCTGCTTCGGACCCGACGGGAAACTCTACTTCAATTTCGGCAATGCCTCGCGCCAGCTGGCTGATGCTTCAGGTAAGATCATCACCGACAAGGCGGGCAACGAGGTGAAGGCCAGTCGCCAGCCCTACCAGCAGGGCATGGCCTTCCGCTGTGATCTCGATGGATCAAACATGGAAACCCTGGGCTGGAACTTCCGCAACAACTGGGAACTCTGTGTCGATTCCTTCGGGACGGTCTGGCAGAGCGACAACGATGACGACGGCAACAAGGGCGTGCGCATCAATTTCGTGATGGAGTTCGGCAACTACGGTTACCGCGATGAATTTACCGGCAAGGGATGGCGCGACAAGCGCACCAACATCGAGAAGGAGATTCCGCTCCGCCACTGGCACCTCAACGACCCCGGAGTGGTCCCCAATCTCCTGCAAACAGGACAGGGTTCCCCCACCGGGATCGTGGTCTACGAGGGCTCCCTCCTCCCGGCGGGATTCCAGAACCAGGTCATCCATTGTGATGCCGGTCCGAATGTGACCCGGGCCTATCCGGTGAAGACCACCGGGGCCGGCTACTCGGCCGAGATGATCAACATTCTCTACGGTGCCCGCGACAAGTGGTTCCGGCCTTCCGATGTCTGCGTCGCTCCCGACGGCTCCCTCTTCGTGGCCGACTGGTATGACCCGGGCGTGGGAGGACACGGGATGCGGGACCTCGACGGAGGAAGAATCTTCCGGGTGGCGGTTCCCGGTTCCAAGTATTCCGTCCCCAAGATCGATCTTGCCACCGCGGAGGGAGCCGCCAAGGCCCTGACCAATCCGAATGGGGAGGTGCGTTACCTCGCCTGGACCGCTTTGCAAGAGATGGGAGCCAAGGCCGTCCCCGCCCTCGAAAAGCTCTGGAAAGGAGAAAACCCCCGTCACCGCGCCCGGGCCCTCTGGGCCCTCGGCAAGATGGAGGGCAGAGGCCATGGGGCTGTGGACGCCGCTCTTGCTGACAAGAATCCAGACATCCGGATCGTGGGGATTCGCCTCGCCCGCCAGCTGGGCCTCAAAATGCCGGGCAAAATCGCCAAGGTCATGCGGGACGATTCTGCTGCAGTGCGGCGGGAGGCCAGTATCGCCCTGCGCTTTGACGGGTCAAAAGCAGCTAACGAGCTCTGGGCTGAACTGGCCCTCCAGCACACCGGGGAGGATCGCTGGTACCTCGAAGCCCTCGGGATTGGCTCCGACCTCCATGCCGACGCACGGTTTGCAGCCTGGCTTGCCAAGGCTGGCAAGAACTGGAAATCGGACGGGGGCCGCGATATCGTCTGGCGGGTTCGCTCCAAGCAGGCCCCGGAGTATCTCGCCCGGATCATCAAGGACAAGTCCCTCAAGGATCACGCCTCTCCGCGCTACATGCGCTCCTTCGATTTTCACAAGGGTGAGGAGAAGAACAAGGCTCTCGAAAGCCTCCTCGACCTCTAGGAATCCCCGGATTGCCTCATGGCTCCTTCCCGTCGCTGCGCTGCCGCCCTGGCGGCCGCTACCGTCGTTCTGGCCTTCCCGGCTGCATCCCTGGCAGATGAGGCTAGGGATGCCCTGATCGTGGAAACGGTTTTGAGGATCGAGGGCTTTGACCTGCAGGGATCGACCAAGGCGCAGGCCGCGGTCGGGCGCTACCTGAAAAGCAACTGGGCCGGGGAGCGCTATCTCGATCTCATTGAGCGCTTCTCCCTGAAGGAGGAGGCACCCGGGGTGCTACGGCTCGCCCTCGAAAAGTCCGATACCCCGATGGGAGCGGAGGCCGCTTCCCTACTGGTGACCCTGGGAGCAGGCAATCTTCTCATCAATACCCTTCGCGGTGAGGATGACACCAAGGCCGTCCAGGCGGCGGTGGCGATCTCCCACGCCGGGGCCCCCGCTCTTGTTGCCGAGTTGCCGAAGATCCTCGCGGATCAGTCCCGGGCGGTGGCGGTGCGCTCGTCTGCACTCGCCGCGCTCTACGGCAAACACCCGGCGAAGCAGGCCGAACTCCTGGCCACCGTGAAGGCGGGCAAGTTGGCCAAGGACCTGCGCCAGACTGCCTCTGAAATCCTCATGCTTTCCCGGGACCCGGAAATCCGGAAGGAAGCCAAGTCCCTCTTTGCCGTGGGCGAAGGGAACTTTCCTCCTGTCGCGGAACTGGTCAAACGCAAAGGGATTGCCGCCAACGGAAAACAGCTCTTTGCCACCAAGACCTGTCTTGTCTGTCACCAGGCTGGTGGCGTGGGAATCAATTTCGGTCCCGGCCTTTCGGAAATCGGCGACAAGTTGGACAAGAAGGCCCTCTATCAGGCGATCCTGGAGCCCAGCGCCGGGATCAGCATGGGCTTCGAGGGATGGGAGGTCACCCTGAAGGACAAGAGCACCTTGGTCGGGATCGTCGTGGAGACGGATGAGAATCTGACTGTCACCATGATTGGCGGCGCCAAGCGAACCATCAACAAGGGGGAGATCTCCACCCGGACAAAGCTCAAGCAGTCCCTCATGTATCCAGGGCTTCACCAGTTGATGACGCCGGGTGAACTGGTCGATCTGGTGGAGTATCTCAGTTCGCTCCGCAAAGGCGGATAGCCCCGCCGCAACAAGCGCCTATCCGGACCAACCCGGAACAGGATGGACCCCTCACAGGCATGATCTCGAAGCGGACCCCAATGACCTTCCGGCTCTGGTTGACAGGCCTTCTCCTGTTTCCGGCGGTGTGGCCTGCGGCCCATGCCTGCCTGATCTGCCTTCCGATCCCCACCACCTCCCCTGCCGATTATCTTCTCGAATCCGAGGTCATCGTGCTCGCCCGCGAGGATCCCGGGGCTCCCTACTGGCTCAGGATCGGAAAGGTCCTGAAAGGGGATGCCTCCGGCGTGGATCGTGATTTCTTCCTTGAGAGCCCTCTCCAGACCGGCCCCTCCCTCAACCGGAACAGGGAGGTGATCTGCGCCTATGGCTCCCGCGAGGGACGCTCCCAGCCGGAATGGGCCCGGGTTGGAGACGCGGATGTCGCCTTCGCCCCGCTCGTGCACGAGATCCTGCAACTTGGAGAGCAGTGGAAGGCCAACCCGAGGGAGCGCGCCTCCTTTTTTGCGAGGTATCTTGCCCACCGGAACCAGCAGGTCCGCGCCCTCGCCCATCTTGAGGTGGCCCGGGCCCCCTACGACCAGATCCGGGAATTTGCGGGGAGCCTGTCCCCGGAGGAACTGAGGGCCTCCCTGCAAAACTTCCGGCTGACTGACTGGCATCCCCTCTATATCCTGCTGTTGGCCCAGGGCGAAGAGGCCGTGGACCACCAGCTCATCACCGATAAGGTGCGGTCCGCTGCGCAATCCGGGCGCAGCCTGCACCTGGCCGCCTGGGTGACCGGATGGATCGAGCTCGACCCGGGTGCTGCCTTCGACTTCCTGGAACAGAACTACCTCGCCGACACCCCCAGGGATGCCGCGGAGATTCGCGCCCTCTTCCAGGCCCTCTCGGTGCACGGGAACCGGGGTCACGTGCATTTGCGGGACCGGATCGTGGGGGCCTACCGGCAGATCCTTGGACGACAGCCCGGGCTGGCCCCCGGGATCGTGACCGACCTCATGGCCTGGAAACGCTGGAACCTGACGGACTCCATCGTGCCCATTGTCATGACCCCGCCACCCGACATGGACCAGGCCTCCCTGCTCCAGATCCGGGCCTATCTCCGGAAGGCCGGTGAAGTGACTGCCACGCCACACCACGCTAGGGATTCCCACAATCCCGGTCACGGCAGCCTGCTCATTGCACTGGCCCTCCTGATTTCCGTTCCGGTCGGGTTAAGCCTCTGGCGCTGGAGAGCGGGAAGGCGGAGGAAGGCCGCCTCCTGAAAGTCACCGCTTTCCGCTCGGGATGGGCTGGCGCCTGGGAGGGCAAACACCTATAAAGGGCACGTCTCCCGCGCAATACCATGACCCGTCCCGCGCAAATCACCCGTGTCCTTCCGCTCGTATTGTTGTTACTTTGCGCCGGGGTGCTCCTGAAGGGATTCGTCACGCGGTCCCATGGCCAGTCCGGCGAAACTGACGGGGAGGAGGATCCCCGCCGCATCGAAGTGCTCTTCCTCGGCAGCAAGAACCTCTTCAATCACGACCCCCCGACCCGCTTTCGCGTCCTGCGCAAGGCTCTCGGTCCGAAGGCGATCAACATTACCTACGCCCACACCGTCGAGGCACTCACCGGGGAGAACCTGGCCAAGTACGACGTCCTCCTGATCTTCGCCAACCTGTATGAACTGGACGTCAAAACCCAGGGACAGGCCCTGCTTGATTTTGCACGGAAGGGAGGGGGGTGCGTGCTCCTGCATTGCGCCGCCGCGTGTTTCCGGGACTCGGATTTTCCCGAGTATGTCGATCTCCTCGGCGCCCAGTTCAAGAGGCACGGAAAGGGCGTTTTCCGGGCCCGCATCGTGAACGAGGACCATCCGATCATGAAGGGATGGAAGGGCTTCGAGTGCTGGGATGAGACTTACGAGCACAAGCGCCACGGCAAGGATCGGATCATTCTGCAGAAACGCGACGACGAACCCTGGACCTGGGTCAAGACCTACGGCAAGGGACGGGTCTTCTATACTGCCAGCGGGCATGACCACCGCTGCTGGGACCTGCCGGAATATCACGATCTCCTGCACCGGGCCATCCGCTGGACCTCCAAGGACGACACGGTGAGCTGGCTGGCGCCCGAGGATCTCCCGGAACTGCGCTACCGGCCGGCGGCCGCGCCCAGGGACCCCGACAACCCGGTCGGCCCCCTCAACCAGATCCAGAATCCCCTTTCCCCGCAGGACTCCCTCAAACTCGCCCAGGTTCCTCCGGGCTTCGAAATCAGCCTCTTCGCGGCTGAGCCCATGGTGGTCAATCCCATCGCCATGAACTGGGATCAGGACGGACGGCTCTGGGTGGTGGAGGCCTTCGATTATCCCCACAAGGTCGGAACCGAAAACCCACAGGATCGCATCAAGATCCTCGAGGACCGCGACCGCGACGGCCGGGCTGATACGGTCACCGTCTTTGCCGATGGCCTCAACATCTGCACCTCCGTCCTGCCGGTCACCGGCGGGGCAATTGCCACCGACGGACCGGACATGGTCCTCCTCCGCGATGAAGACGGGGACGGAAAGGCCGATCGGAAGGAAGTGCTCTGGTCCGGCATCGGCCTGCGCGACACGCATGCCTGTGTCTCTAATCTCCGTCACGGATTCGACGGATGGATCTATGCCACGGTGGGATACAGCGGGTTGGACGTGACCGTCAACGGGAGGCAGCACAAGTCGTCCCAGGCCGTTTTCCGTTTCCTTCCCGATGGGTCCGCCTTCGAAATCGTGCAGGATACCAGCAACAACACCTGGGGACTGGGCTTCACCGAGGAGGGCGACCTAGTGGGCTCCACCGCCAACGGCAACGCGAGCTGGTATCTCTCCATTCCCAACCGCCACTTTGAAGCGGTGGGCCGTAAGGGACAGAAGGTAGCAAAGGCCGATGGACCGGAGTTTCTTGCACCCATCACGAGCGATTACTTCCAGAACAACCCGAAAGAGAATCATTCCTCTGCGGCGGGACATGCGGTCTACACCAGCCGCCGTTTTCCCGAGGACTGGTGGAACAAACGCGTCCTGGTCTGCGAACCGCCCATGCACCTCGTCTCCGCACCAGGGATCAGGCGGCGGGGAGACCGCTTTGAAACTACGGGCTTCGAACACAACCTCTACGCCTCCGCCGATGCCTGGTCGGCCCCGGTGGCTGCGGAGGTTGGGCCGGACGGTGCGGTCTGGATGGCGGACTGGTACAATCCGATCTGCAACCACAATCCCTACCGCGGACACTTCCGGAAGGGGCCGGGCAATGCGCTCCGGTCGGACGACCGGGACCGTGAACACGGCCGCATCTACCGCATCTACCCCCGGGGCACGCAAGACGAACCCTCTCCCAACCTGCAGACCGGACAGGAGGCTCTCGCCGCCCTCGAACATCCCAATCTTTTCTGGCGCTTGACGGCCCAGCGCCTTCTCGCCGGGAAACTCGATTCCAAGACCCTTGCCGCCAAGTCCGACCAGTCCCGCAATCCCCGGGTCCGCTTCCATCTGGCACTCGCAGCCCACCACGGCAAGCTCGATGCCGTCCAGGCCGCGGCGATGGCCCGCCGGATTGGATTGAAGGAGGAGAGAACAGGCAGGAACCAGGCCATCGTTCATTCGCCGGCCATGAGTCTCAAGTGCCTCCAGGACGCCGGGCGGGATCCGCTGGACCGCAAGGCCGCGGCCCTCCGCCTCGTGGAAGCCCCGCCCGGTGCACGGCTTGGTGAGGATCTCCTTCACCTCGTCACCACGGACTCCACCATCGCCGGGAGCAACCACCTCGCGGATGCCGTCCGCCTCGCCGTCATCCGCCACCCGGAAGGGTTTTTCCGCGCCCTGCTTGAGGAGAAGGTGGAGAACAAGCTCGAAGGCCTCCTCGGCAAGATTGTGCACGATGCCCTGGTGAGAATCCGCAGGACCCCGGATGTCATCTCGAAAGGCCTGCGCGCTTTTGCCCACCAGTCGGACTCCGGCCTGGCAAGGCGACTTGCCGAGGCCGCCGAGGCCAGCCCGCCGACCGCACCAAAGACCACCCTTTCTCCCAGCGCCCGGCGGGGCGAGCAGGTTTACCTGGCTTGCTGCGTGGCGTGTCACCAACCGGAGGGGCAGGGCCTGCCGAAAGTTTTCCCCCCTCTCGCGGGTTCCAAGAGACTCCTTGGACCGACGGAGGTGCCCGTCCGGATTATCCTGAAAGGGCTGCAGGGCCCCCTTGAAGCCAATGGAGAACAGTATGACAGCATGATGCCCGGCCACGAAGCCTTGCTGACCGATCAACAGGTGGCGGACGTCCTCAACTACACCCGTGCCTCCTGGGGGAACACGGCCGGGGAAGTGAGCGAGAAGAGCGTTGGTGCCGTCCGGGCCTCCGTGGCCCGGCGCACGTCACCGTGGACCGAACCGGAGCTCCATTCCAAGAAGTGAGCCCTGCCATGACCATTGCCACGGAGATCCCCACTCCCCTGAAACTCTACATGGAAGGCCTGCGCACCCACGACCTCGAGAAGATCGGTGCCAGCTTCGCGGAGGACATCCGGTTCGTCACCCCCGCCCGCACGATGGGGACCGTCGAAATCCTGGCCTTTCTCGCAGCCCTCTACCGGGGCTTTCCCGACTGGAACTACGACAACGATCCTCCGGTCCTCACCGGGGACGGAGCCATCGGGGTGAAGTGGAGACAGGGCGGAACCCACACCGGGCCCCTCGCCTTTCCCGGGTTTCACTCTTACCCCGCCACCGGACGACAGGTCACCATTCCAGAGCACTTCTTTTATTATCGCGTCGATGATCGTGGCCTGCATGAAATCCGGCCGGATCCCATTCCCGGGGGTGCCCCCCGGGGAATCTTCGAGCAGATCGGGGTTGAGCATCCCCCACTCTAGAGTCCCTTCCCGACAGACCCTTCCGCCACCTGAAACCACCAGAGAACCATGCCATTTGCCATCATCACCAGGGACAAGCCCGGGCACACCGAGGTGCGCGTATCCCATCAGTCCGCTCACAAGGCCTACCTCGACCAGCACAGGGAGATTCTCCTCGCCGCCGGGGCCATGCTCGATGACGAGGCGATCGAGGCCCATGGTGGCGTTCTCCTCGTGGATGTGGAGACCAGGGCCGCGGCAGAGGAATTTGTCCGCAACGACCCCTTCCAGGCAGCAGGGCTTTTCGGAGAGGTCCTGATCACCCGCTGGCGGAAGGCCTTCTTCAACCGTCAACGGCTGGTGGAGCTCTGATCCCCGACAGGCCGCGGAGCGGGGATCGACAGTGCGGCCCTGTCTGCTAGATAGAAGCCCATGCGCACCACCAGCCTCCTTTCCTTGCTGGCCCTCCTGGCCACCGGTCCCTCCACCCTGGCGAAGGAGTTCCAGCTCTACTATCTGGGTGGACAGTCGAACATGGACGGCTACGGAAAGGTGGCCGAACTGCCGGACGACCTGAAGGCAGGCAAGGGTTACGAGGGCGTCTACATCTTCCACGGCAACATGGGGCTGGATGGCAAAAAGCCGGACGGACGGGGTGCCTGGATGCAACTCAAGCCGGGTCATGGACGCAACTTCAAGTCCGACGGGTCCAGGCACAGTTACTCGGACCGCTTCGGACTGGAGCTCACTCTGGCCCGCACCCTGAAGAAGCAATATCCCGGTGCCCACATCGCCTTCATCAAGTACTCGCGTGGGGGAACCGCCATCGATTCGAAAGCGGAGGCCCAGAAGCGCTTCGGGGCCTGGGATCCGGACTGGAACGGCGGCGTAGGCGAAGGCAGGGGCGTCAACCAGTACGACCACTTCCAGGCCACCCTGAAGCACGCCTTTGCGGACAAGGATCTCGATAATGACGGCGAGACCGACACGCTTGTGCCCTCCGGCATCTTCTGGATGCAGGGCGAGAGCGATGCGGACAGCGAGGAAGTGGCCCGGCGCTACGAATCCAACCTCGGTGAACTCATGAACCTCATCCGCAAGGACCTGGGCGAAGGCGACAAGAAGATCCCCGTCGTGATCGGTCGCATCACTGACTGGAAGGTCTGGACATTCGGTGGGGTTGTCCGCGAGGCACAGGCCGCCTTCGTGAAAAAGGACGGCCGGGCCGCCCTCGTCACCTCGACCGATTCCTACAAGAACTCCGATCCCTGGCACTACGACACCGCGGGATACCTCGACCTCGGGAAAAAGTTCGGGGAGGCCGTAATCTCCCTCGAAAAGAACTCTGCGAAATGAACGCACTCGCCGAGCCCCTGCTCCAGCGAGCCGACTGGCTGCAGGCCGCGGCCAGTCATCGCGCCAGGGCCCGCACCTGGACGCAACCCACCCGCGACCGCAGGGCACGGGGCGAGAAGCATCCGGTAGATGACTTCCTGCACACCTACTACCGGCTCTCGCTCGGCAAGCTGGAGCGCTGGCATCCGGGTTTCGGCGTGGCGATGGAGGACTGCGTGGAAGCCCGGCACATGTTTCCGGAACGATACTACCGCTTTGGGAAAGGGTCCTGCCATGCGGAGCCGGCCCTGCTCGAGGGGAAGGCCCGGGAGCGGTTGCGCTTTACCCTGCGCCTCCTCCGCGCCACCCGGTCCCGCCCACCCAACTTCGCCTGTCATGGCCTGCACGAATGGGCCATGGTCTACGGCGGGACCATGGTGCGACACCGTGAAACCGTTCCCCTGCGCCTGCCCCAGGAGGAGATCGACACCCTCGTACGATCCCAGCCGCTCTGCTGCAGCCACTTTGATGCCTTTCGGTTCTTCGCTCCGGAAGCCCAACTGCTCAACCACCTGCAACCCGATCTCTGGGCCCGCGAGGACAATGAGCAACCGGGTTGCATCCACGCAAACATGGATCTCTACAAGTGGGCGGCCAAGTCGCTGCCCTGGATTTCAAGCGATCTCCTGTGGAAGTGCTTCCATCTCGCCCTGAAGGCTCGCGAGATCGACATGCGGGCGAGCCCCTATGACCTCAGCGGGTTCGGCTATGAACCCATCGCGGTGGAGACCATGGCCGGGCGCAGCGCGTACGAGCAGGAACAGCGTCTCCTCGCCGAGGAAGCCCGGCCACTGCGGGACGGTCTCATCCGCCAACTGGACAAAGTCCTCACGACAGACTGACTCCGCTCATAAAGTGATCCACGATGTTTCCACGGACAGGAATCCTCCTGAGTGCCGGCTGCCTCGGCCTCCTTCTGGGGTCCTGTGCGACGGAGAACGGCAGGCCTCCGACCGGAGGCCCAAAGGCCCCCATGGACTTCGCGGTGGATACCGGGGGCGGCCGCATGTTTTACAGGGGAACTGCTTTCATTCCCCGCGGATTCAATTCCAGGGAAGTCTTCGATCTCGATGTGCAACTCTCCCGGTGGGGCAATCCTCCCGCCAATGAGGCAAGCCGCAGCGCCGGCAGCGTCCTGACCGGGACATTCACCGGGACGGGCCGCTACCAGCCCCTGGGAAACGGCGAAGGAGAAATCCAGCTCGCCCGGGGACGCCTCCAACTCCGGGGAGTGATCCTCGATGACGGTCGGGAACTGGACGGGGAGTGGTTCCTGGACGGTCGACACGGGGGCGGTTTTCGAATGACGCGCAAGGGGCATCTTTTTCCCTCGAGTCACTGACCGATCCCGCGGCCCGAATTGCGCGCCAGTAGTCCGCCATGTCGCACAGGCCGACGCCAGTTCTCACTTCACTCATTTCCTGTGGCTTGCTACCGGGAGCGCATTCCGCTACCTCTTCCATATCGCATGATTCCCAACGTCCTCGCCGATCGCTACGCCTCCCCGGCCATGAGGAAGATCTGGTCCGCGGAGGGCCGCATCGTTCTTGAACGCGACTTCTGGATCGCGGTCATGAAATCCCAGCGCGAACTGGGCCTGCCCATCCCGGAAGAGGTCATTGCCGACTACGAGAAAGTCAGGGAAGAGGTCAACCTGGACTCCATCCAGGAGCGGGAGCGGATTTCCCGCCATGATGTGAAGGCCCGCCTTGAGGAATTCAATGACCTCGCCGGCCATCAGGAGATCCACAAGGGCATGACTTCGCGGGATCTCACCGAGAACGTGGAGCAACTGCAGGTCTTCTCCTCCCTGCGGATCATCCACGACAAGGCGGTGGCCAGCCTGTCCGCCCTCGCCCAGCGGGCTCATGAATGGCGGGACGTGATCATTGCGGGAAGAACCCACAACGTTGCGGCTCAACCCACCACCTTTGGCAAGCGCCTTGCGATGTTTGGCGAAGAAATGATCGATTCCTTCGGGCACTTCGAGCACCTCATCGAGAGCTATCCGGTGCGCGGCCTGAAGGGCGCGGTGGGAACGCAGATGGACCAGCTCTCCCTCTTCGAGGGTGACCCCGACAAGGTCAGGGAGCTGGAACGCGGGATCGCCTCCCACCTCGGCCTCCCGAGCGACTGGGTGTGCGTGGGCCAGGTCTATCCCCGTTCGCTGGACCTGCGGACGGTCTCCGCCCTCACCGAACTCACCTCCGCCCCGTCCTCGCTGTGCACCACCCTGCGCCTGATGGCAGGTCACGAACTGGCCTCGGAGGGCTTTGCCAAGGGACAAACCGGGTCCAGTGCCATGCCCCACAAGATGAATGCCCGTTCCTGCGAGCGGGTGAACGGTTTCCATATCATCCTGAAGGGATATCTCTCGATGGGAGCAGGTCTGAGTGGCACGCAGTGGAACGAGGGCGACGTCTCCTGCTCGGTTGTCCGGCGGGTGATGCTGCCCGATGCCTTCTTCGCGGCGGACGGACTCTTCGAAACCTTTCTTACCATCCTGGACCAGATGCAGGTCTTCGCCGGAACCATCGACAGGGAAAACGAACGCTACATGCCCTTTCTCCTGAGCACATCCTTCCTGATGGCTGCGGTCAAGGCCGGGGCGGGCCGTGAAACCGCCCATGAGGCCATCAAGGAACATGCCCTGGCCGTGGCCCGGGAACTACGCGAGGGTGCAATCCCTCACAACGACCTCCTCGACCGCCTGGCGGCGGACGAGCGGATTCCCGTTTCCCGCGAGGACCTGCAGAAAGTCTTCGAGGCGGGACAAGGCAACACCGGCGCTGCTGCCGCCCAGGTTGATGCCTTTATGCAGGTCGTTACCAGTCTGGCCGAGCGCCACCCCGAAGCGGCCGCCTACCAACCGGGCGACATTCTTTAGCACCCCGACTATTCCCCGGCAAACTCCCCCTGACGGGAGAGCGGACCGCTCCGCAGGCGCAGCGGCGACTACTTCTTCTCGTCCTTCTTCTTCTGCAGTTCGCGGTGCTTTTTCTTGGCCTCACGAAACACCTTGCTGCCTTCCTCATGGATCTCCTTACCGGAAGTTGTCCCGAGAACTTCCTTCATCTCACCATCGAGAACCACCACCAGGGGGTAGGTGTTGCCCGCTGCACTGAGGCCGGTCACGAGAGCCTCCGGAACACCATTCTCCTTGCCCCGCGAAGCATCGGCCACTTCCTGGTAATCTCCCTTCACCATCAGGCAGAATGACTTGAGTGCCCTGATCGCATCGTTGGTGGCTTCGATTGAACGCGCCACCCCCTCGTTCTTGGCGTCCCAGATGCGGGGAATGAAGATGAAGGCAAATCCCTTCCCCTCCTCCTCAGCCACCTTCTCCGCTTCCTTGAGTTTCTCCCACTCTACAACATCGCGGGGCCAGCGCACCTTGGGAGCGGCGGAGGCCAGGGAACCGACGAGAATAATCAGAAGCAGGATGGCGGACGTTTTCATGACCGTAGTACGGTAAACCAACCCCGGATATTTGGAATTCCATTCTGCAATTTCCCCACACAACCTCAATCACCACCCTCGGTGTGCCTGGCGAGAAGCCAGAGGAGATCCGAGAGGCGGTTGAGGAACACGGGGATGGCGTCGTTCGAAACTTCCTCTCCCAGCGCCAACACCCGGCGTTCCGCCCGCCGGCACACCGTCCGGGCAAAATCGAGTTGGGCACCAGTCCGGTTGCCTTTGGCACCGGGGCGAGCCCAGCCTTCGAAACTGATTCCCCCGTCCTCAAGGTCCCTTGCCAGGCTCTCCACCATGGCCACTTCGTCCGCCCCGATGGAGGGATGTCCGGATTCCCCGTAACATGCGGCATCCTCAGGAAGAACCGCCAGTTCTCCCATCAGTCCAACCAGATGCCCCTGCAGCCGATCGATGGAATCTCCGAGGTCTGCCACGATATCGATTCGCGCCAACCCGAGGACGGAGTTGAGTTCGTCCAGCGAACCAATGGCCTCCACACGCGCCTCCGTCTTGGCGATACGCTTTCCAAACATCAGGTCTGTGGAACCGTCATCGCCACGTCTGGTCGTGATGCTCATGGAGGAGATATATCCCAGTTTCGGGACAGCTCCCACCCGCAACTTCCACATAAATCCCGGGCCGGACCGGAGGCCGGGGCTTCTCGCTCTCCGCCTCCTGCCTTTTTTTCGTATCTGATCAGCAGGGGGCCAGATAAGATGATCGAAACTTGGAGCTTTTCCGGGAAGAGGGTCCTGATCTATTTTCCCATCATGACTTCCAGACGCCTCTTTCTCAAGCAGAGTGCCGCCGCTGGCGGGCTGACCCTCGCTCCCACGCTGGCCGGTGCCGATCACCACAAGAAGGGCAAGCCCCTTTTCGAAATCTCCCTCGCCGAATGGTCGCTGCATAAGACGCTCTTCGGCAAGAAGATGACCAACCTCGACTTTCCCAGAGTTTCCAAGGAGAAGTTCGGCATCACGGCGGTGGAGTACGTGAACCAGTTCTTCAAGGACAAGGCAAAGGACAAGGCCTACCTTGGTGAACTCAGGAAACGATGCGACGACCTCGGAGTGAAAAGCCTGCTCATCATGATCGACGGGGAAGGCCACCTGGGAGAAGCAGAGGAGGCCAAGCGGCAGAAGGTCATCGACAATCACAGGAAGTGGGTGGAAGCGGCCAGGTTCCTGGGATGCCATTCCATCCGCGTGAACGCCCACGGGGTGGGCAAGTCCGACGAGGAAAAAGCCGCCAACACCACCAAGGGGCTACGGGGACTCTCCGAGTTCGGCAAGGAGCACGAAATCAATGTCATTGTGGAAAACCACGGGGGACTCTCCTCCAATGGAAAGTGGCTCTCCCGGGTGCTCAAGGACGTGGGTCTGCCCAACTGCGGTTCACTGCCGGATTTCGGGAACTTCGGGAACTACGACCGCTACCTCGGGATCAAGGAGCTCATGCCCTTCGCCAAGGGGGTGAGCGCCAAGAGCCACGACTTCGACGCCCAGGGAAACGAGAGCAGGACCGACTACGTGAAAGCTCTCAAGCTTGTCCTCGACGCGGGCTACCGCGGTTTCGTCGGCATTGAGTACGAAGGCCGCAGACTCGACGAGGAGGCTGGCATCCTGGCCACCAAGAAACTCCTCCTCAAAGCCCGCGACCAGCTCGCCGGGCACTACAGGTAAGCAGACGGATAGACGTTCCCCAGGCCACGCATTCCTTCCTGGCCAGCCTCTCCTCCCGAATCTGAACAGGAATCCGCATTCTTCCCTGCAAATCCACGAAACTTTTGCTCATGGGAGGTGTTGAATCCGATGTAGAGCCCTGCCATGAGCGCCCCTGAACAAGAAAACAACTGGGAAAACGATCCCGTCTGGGACCTCCTCGACGAGGCCAAGGCACCCGGGGGCGGGCCCCTCTTCGTGCGAAATGTCATGCGGGAAGTGCGCCTCTCAGACGAAGTCCGCCCTCCTTGGTGGAGGCAGATCCTCACCCCCAGACCCATTCTCGCCTGCTCCCTCGCCGCCTTGACGGTCGCCATTATTATCTGGGTCGATCCGGAAGAAGCCGGCCAGATCACCGCGGAAGATCCCAGGCTCGAAGAGGCAACGGAACCGCAGGCCCTGCAACTGAACGCTCTTCTCGAAGAGGAGATGCTGTCCCAGGCCGCCGAGGATCCTACTGCCTTCAGCGACGAGGCGCTGGTGGCATTGCTTTACCATTAGGGTCCTGCTAAAGGCCCCCGCGTGATCCGCGCTGCCATCTTCGACCTCGACGGTACCCTGGTCGATTCACTCCCCGGGATCTCAGCTGGTCTCAACCGTGCCCTCGCCGCCCACGGACTCCCAGCCCACCCCGCCGCACGGGTGAAGGGCTTCGTGGGTAATGGCAGCCGCATGCTGGTGCGACGCGGAATCGGCGGGGAACCCACCGACGAACTGGTGGAGCAGGTCCACCAAGACTTTCTCCCTGCCTATGAGGAGAGCTGGCTGGAAGGCACACACCTTTACCCCGGCATCCGGGAGATGCTGGAGGACCTGCACCGCGAAGGTCTGCCCCTCGCAGTCTGTTCCAACAAGCCGCACCACTACACCGTCGAGATCATGACCCGGATGTTCGACTGGGTCCCCTGGACCATGATCCTGGGCCAACAGAATTCCCTCCCCCGCAAACCCGATCCCTCCGGGGCCCTTCAAATCGCGGAGCGGATAGAGGTGTCTCCGCCGGAGATCGCATTTGTCGGGGACTCCCTGGTCGACTTTGAAACTGGCAGGGCCGCCGGGATGCAAACCATTCTGGTTGCATGGGGATTCAGTCCCCCTGATACACTCAAAGAGACGACTGCTCTTCTGATGCCCTCCGTGGCTGCTCTTCATGCATTCCTTCAAGTGCCTCGTCAAGACGACTGAAGTAGTCTTCGCGCGTGATCTCCTCCCCGCCGAACTGCCGGAGATGATCCGTCATCCACTGGGTGTCCAGCAGGAGATAGTCCTCCCTGCGCAACCACTCCACCAGATGGACGAGGGCCACCTTGCTGGCATCGGCCTTATGCGAAAACATCGACTCTCCGAAGAAGGCCCTCCCCAGAGACACCCCGTAGAGCCCGCCCTGCAGGCCCTCCTCATCCCAGCACTCCACGGAATGGGCGAAGCCGGTCTCGTGCAGGTGTACGTAACTCTCGATAATCACCTCATCGATCCAGGTCTCTTCACGCTCTCCGCACGCTTCGATCACCTGACGAAAGGCGGAATCGCGCCTCACCTCGAAAGGCTGCCGCTTGATGACTCGCTTCAGACCGTGGGGAATGTGGAAACGATCATCGAGGGGAATGAGCCCACGCTTGAGGGGTGAGAACCAGAGGATCTCTCCACCTTCCGCCATGGGAAAGACGCCCTCGGTGTAGGCTCCGAGCAGAACATGAGGGGGGATGCGCTCCACGACTCTTATTTCGATAGTCCATTCCGGAGATTCAATCTACATTCGCGCTATGAAACGCCTCGTCGTCGATCTCTCCCTGTTGCCTGAGGATGGTCACCTCCTCAACGACGAACTGCCAACCTCCATTTTTGATCTCCCGGATGAGGACGCCAAGCCCCTCGGTCCGCTGTCCTTCCGCCTCCACGCTCAGCGCTTCGGAGACGAACTGCTCCTGCAAGGCTCCCTCAGTGCCCCCTTCGAATTCCAATGCGTTCGCACCCTTGCCCTCTTCAGGAAGACCATCGAACTCCCCCAGGCTGCCATTTCCCTTGAAATAGGGGCTCAGGGCGAGATCGACGTCACCGACGCCCTGCGGGAGGAGATCCTCCTCCATTTCCCGCCCTATCCGCGCTGCGACCAGGGCGACGAACCTGCTCCCTGTGAGATCGACCACCGGTATTTAGCGGTGGACAACCCTGCAGGGGATGATGTAGATGTCCCGCCCGCCCAGCAGGATGACAGCCGATGGGCTGCGCTCGATGCGCTGGAAAAACCCGACGAGCAACCCTGACCGCCCCATTTCGCCATGGCAGTGCCCAAACGCAGAACATCGAAAATGAAGCAACGCATGCGCCGGGGTGCCAATCGCTGGCGCAAACCGCTGCTCCAAACCTGCCCCGAATGCGGAAGCCGCGCCCCAGGTCACATCGTGTGCCCTTCCTGTGGGTTCTATCGCGAGCGCCAGGTTCTCGACGTTGATGTGATGTAATGTTCTTGAGCGGCAGCTCCGCCATCCTCCCGCCTTGTTCCGGGTCGGGCTGTGCGTACCGGTTCTCAGCATGAAAATTGCCCTCGACGCCATGGGCGGGGACCGGGGCCCCGAGGTCAACATCGTGGGCGCCCGCGACGCCCTGTCACAGTATCCCCGGATCGATACCCTTTTCCTGACCGGCGATGCCGATACCCTGAAGAAGGGGTGTCGCCAGCACGGCCTGACCGATTCACGGATGGAGATCGTACATGCTCCCGAGGTGGTCGGGATGTCGGAGTCCGCCGTGAATGCCATCAGGCGCAAGAAGCAATCGTCCATCGCAGTTGCCACCGACCTCGTCAAGGACGGCCATGCCGACGCGGTCATCAGCGCGGGAAACACTGGTGCGGCAGTGGCCGCTTCCACCCTCAAGCTGCGCCTTCTGGAAGGGGTGGAACGCGCCGGTATCGCCTCACCCTTCCCCAATGAGTTCGGCTCCTGCAGCCTCCTCGATGCCGGGGCCAATCCGGGTGCGAAGCCCAGACACCTTCTCGGTTATGCCATCATGGGCAGCGTCTACGCCCGGCATGTCCTGCGGGTTGAGAACCCAACGGTTGGGATCATGTCCAATGGCGAAGAGGCTGAGAAGGGCAACGAATTTACCAAAGAAACCTTCTCCCTCATTACGGACTACGTGGATTCCGGCAAGGCCTCCTTCGAATGGCTCGGCAATGTGGAGGGTTACGATCTCTTCATGAGCAAGCTCGATGTCTGCCTCTGCGACGGATTCGTCGGCAACGTGGTCCTCAAGGCGTGTGGAGCTACCGCCAAGGCCATGACAAAGTGGATCAAGGAAGCCATGCAGGCCAACCCCCTGCGCATGACGGGTGCCCTGATGGCAAAGGGGGGCTTCACTGCGGTGAAGGACCGCATGAACTACGAAACTTACGGCGGGAGCCCCCTTCTCGGGGTCAAGGGAGTCTGCATCATTGCCCACGGATCCTCCTCTGCCCTGGCCATCCAGAACGCCATCCGGGTTGCTACCGAGGCAATCGAGCACAATGTCAATCCGCACATCGTGGAGGCCATGAAGACCATCGCTTGACGGCAATCAGCAGCCGGGGATCGATCTGGGTTCCCGGCAGATTTCAACAAGCCGGACTTGCCCACGTGCAAAAGCTGGCGTTCACTGCTCTCAAATGAGCGGCTTGGCCTCGCAGCTGCCCGTAGCGATCGTGGGCACAGGGAGTTACCTCCCCGAAAAAGTACTGACCAATTCCGACCTGGAAATCATGGTCGAAACCTCCGACGAGTGGATCACCACCCGCACGGGAATCAAGGAACGGCGCATCGCGGCCGAGGACGAGTTCACCTCCCACATGGCAGTCAAGGCCTCCCGGAAGGCCATCGAGCAGGCGAAAATCGATGCCTCCGAGATCCAACTCATCATCGTGGCAACCATCACTCCCAACACCCTCACCCCTGCCACGGCCTGCTATGTGCAGCAGGATCTCGGAGCGCATAAAGCGGTCGCCTTTGACATCTCGGCAGCGTGTTCGGGCTTCCTCTATGCGTTGAAGCTCGCCAAACGCCTCATCTCCGATGGCGCCTTTGAGAACGCCCTCATTCTCGGTGCCGAAAAACTCTCCGCCTTCGTGAATTGGGAGGACCGCTCGACCTGTGTCCTCTTCGGGGATGGCGCTGGTGCTGCCCTGCTCAAGCGGGCGGAAAAGGGAGAAGGCGAGATTCTGGCCACCGACATCGGCACCGACGGCGCACAAACCCACCTCCTCAACATTCCCGGAGGCGGCTCCGCCTGTCCCATCACCATCGAGAATGCCGATCGGCGCCTCGCCACCCTCGCCATGATCGGCCAGGATGTCTTCAAGCACGCCGTCACCCGCATGCGGGATTCCGCCAATTCGGTCATCGAACGCTCCGGGCTCCAGCCAGACGACATCAAGCTCCTCATTCCCCACCAGGCCAACCTCCGCATCATCGAGGCCATTACCAAGCGCATCGATATTCCCGGGGAACGGGTCTTCGTGAACCTCCACAAATACGGCAACACCTCTGCCGCGGCCTGCGCCATCGCGCTGGACGAGGCTCACCGGGCCGGCAGGTTCGGCCCGGGTGACCATATCGTTCTCGTGGCCTTCGGAGCCGGCCTGACCTGGGCCGCGGCCGCCGTTCGCTGGTAGGCAGACCTCAGGCTGCATGAATTCGGCCATCCTCTCAATTCCGGTTGCACCCGAACTCGGAGTCCGGTGAACTGGACCTCCCCCGCTACAACTCCCGCCACTTTATGACTAAATACCGTAGTTCACCGGATTCGAATATCAAAGGAATGCCCCCGGGCATTCCTTTCATCGTGGGCAACGAAGCCGCGGAACGCTTCAGCTTCTACGGCATGAAGACAATCCTGGCCGTCTTCATGACCAAGTATCTCTGGCTCATGAACGATACGCCCGGACAAGCGATGAGCGACGCCGCCGCCGCAGAGAAGGTCCACCTGTTCACCTCTGCGGTCTACTTCACGCCTCTCCTTGGTGCAGTCATCGCCGACGCCTTCTTCGGGAAGTACAAGACCATCATTTCGCTTTCCATCGTCTATTGCCTCGGTCACCTCGCCCTCGCGCTGATGGGAATCGGCGGTGAGGCCGCCATGTGGCTGGTGGCGGGGCTGGTGCTCATCTCGCTGGGGGCCGGCGGCGTCAAGCCCTGTGTCTCCGCGCATGTCGGCGACCAGTTCGGCGCCTCCAACAGCCATCTCCTCTCGCGGGTCTTCAACTACTTCTACTGGTCGATCAACCTCGGGGCCTTTCTCTCGACCCTCATGACGCCGTGGCTCCTCGAATGGTATGGGCCCCATATCGCCTTCGGCGTTCCCGGGGTCTTGATGGCCCTCGCCACCGTAATCTTTTGGATGGGTCGCCGCCGCTTCATTCACGTTCCCCCGAGCGGCAAGCGGTTTCTGAAGGAAACCTTCAGCCCGAACGGCCTCAAGACCATGGGCACGCTCTCAATTCTCTTTCTCTTCGTGGCGATGTTCTGGGCTCTCTTCGATCAGACCGCCTCCCGCTGGATCTTCCAAGCCCGCGAGATGGACCGCACCTTCCTCGGGGTGGAGTGGTTGGAATCACAGATCCAGGCCGTCAATCCAATCCTCATCCTCACCTTCATCCCGCTCTTCACCTTCGTCCTCTACCCGAAGGTTTCCAAGGTGATCAAACTCACTCCGCTGCGGAAAATCGGGGCCGGGCTCTTCCTCATGGCTGGCGCCTTCGCATTGAGTTCCACCATCCAGAGTTGGATCGATGCCGGGCAGCGCCCCAACATTGCCTGGCAGGTCCTCGCTTATGTTCTCCTGACCGCTGCCGAGATCCTCGTCTCCATTGTGGCTCTCGAATTCGCCTACACCCAGGCGCCCCGCACCATGAAATCGATGATCATGGGACTCTTCCTCCTCGCGGTTTCACTTGGCAACATCTTTACCGCCGCGGTCAATCACTACATCCAGATCCCTTCCCCGGTCGCCTCCGTGCAGGAAAAGCTCCAGGCCGCAGTCGAGGAAGAGCGCAAGGCCACCGCAACTGAAACGCACGCGGGATTTGATGAGAAGTTGGGGACCGATGACGATCTCGTGATGTCCCTCGATTTCGGAGCGCAAATCAAAGTGACCATCCCCAGCAAGGCTCCGCTCCAGGCCGCCGCCGCCAGGATTGAAGCCTGGGCCGATGCCCAAGAATCCCGCCTCCCGCGCCCGGAGGTCGGGACCGAGGAACTTGAGGGCATCACCGATCAGTGGGGCAATCCTCTCCGCTACTTTCTTGAAAACAGCCGCACCTGCCGGATCACAAGTGATGGGCCGGACGAAATATCCCAGTCCAAGTGGGATCTTGGAGTCCGGGTGAAGCTCAAGCCGAAAGACGAAGAGAAAAAGAAATCGTGGGCCGATGTCCTCCACCCCGACCGACCATGGCTTGAACGCCGCAAGGAAGAGGTTGGCTACCAGGACGAGAAAGGCGAGGAGGAGACCGGCGAATTCACCCGGACGTTCTTTGCCGGCGGCGGAGAACGCCTTGAGGGTGCCTCCTATTACTGGTTCTTCACCATCCTGATGTTCATTACTGCCCTCATCTTCATTCCCTATGCCTGCCTCTACCGCGGAGAAACCATCCTCCAGGAATAATTCCGGAGCCGTCGACCCTCCGCCTCCGATGCTCACCGACAGCCACTGCCATCTGGCTTCCCACAAATTCTCCGCCGAGGACCTTCCGGCCCTCCTCCAGCGGGCACGGGAAGCCGGAGTGAGGCAGGTGATCACCCTGGCCACCAACCTCGGAGACATCCCCCGGAACCTGACCCTCGCGGAACGCTTCCCGGAGGTCTTCGCCTGCGTGGGAATCCACCCCTGTGATGTCCAGGACACGCCGGATGATTATCTCCCTGCCCTCCGCAACTTCGCTGGCCACCCGATGGTCGCCGCCATCGGCGAAACCGGCCTCGATTACTATCATCCCGCCCCGCCGGGATGGACCGAGGAGGACTATCACCAACGACAGCGCGACTTCCTGCAGCAGCATTTCGAACTGGCGGGCGAACTCAAACTGAACATCGTAATCCACACCCGCGACCGGAAGGGCGACGCCTCCTTTACTGATGCCCTCGCTCTCTACCAGCCGTTCGCGTCGAGACTCAAGGCCGTCTTTCACTGCTTCCCCGGTCCCTTCCCCCAGGCCGACCGCGTCCTGAAACTGGGGGGTCTGGTCTCCTTCACCGGCATCGCCACCTTCAAGAACGCCGCCGAGGTTCTCGACGCCGCCCGCCAGACTCCCGTCGGCCGGCTCATGGTAGAGACCGATTCTCCCTACCTCGCACCCGTCCCACATCGCGGTCAGCGCTGCGAACCGGCCCATGTTCTCCACACCGCCCAATGCATCTCGGAGGCCCGCTCCGAATCGCTCGAGGAGTTCTCTGCCCACACGGAAAATACGGTGCGACGCTTTTTCAGGATGGAA
>Ga0315316_10000618_pt1 | contig 23742 bp, 28 predicted proteins | sample M160m3416metaG_FD_203702 | JGI IMG/M metagenome (GOLD analysis project Ga0315316, IMG submission 203702) | Ammonia-oxidizing marine archaeal communities from Monterey Bay, California, United States - M1 60m 3416 | ecosystem: Environmental > Aquatic > Marine > Intertidal zone | place: USA... | reverse complement strand
ACAAACTTGTTTTTCCAGTTCCAGATAAACCAAAGAATAATGCAGTATCACCGTCTTTACCAATATTTGCAGAACAATGCATTGGAAAAACACTTTTTTTTGGCATCAAATAGTTCATTACAGCAAACATAGATTTTTTCATCTCTCCAGCATAATTGGTTCCACCAATCAATACAATTCGTTTTGAGAGGTTAACTAAAATGAAAATATTTGTTCTAGTTCCATCAATTTCAGGAATTGTTTCAAAGTCATTTAGACATAAAATTGTAAAATCAGGTTCGTGTGAATTTAATTCTTCATTTGAAGGTCTAACAAATAATTGTCTACAGAAAAGATTTTGCCAGGCATGATCATTAATTACACGAATTGCCAATCTATTTTCTTTATCGGCACCGACAAATCCATCAAAAACATAAAGATCCTTACCTTCTGCATGTTTTTTCATTTTCTCAAAAACTGAATTGAATTTTTCAGTTGGAAATTGTCTGTTGACGTCACCCCAGTCAATGGTTTCATGAGTTTCATCATCATAAATGATGTAACGGTCTTGAGGAGAACGACCGGTATATTTTCCAGTTTTTACAGATAAAGAGCCAGTAGAAGTTAACATCCCTTCATTTGTTTCAATTGATTGTTCAACGAGTTTTTCGACAGATAGATTTCTATGAATTGAATGAGGGTTTACTCCAAATGCAACTAATTGATCATGTACTTTTGAACTAGTATCAGACATTCAAAAAATCTCCTTAATGCTATGTGTAGTCAAGGTTTTTTGGGAAAAATTGAATATTATTATCTCTTTCTCAGATCCAATAATCTGAAACTTAGATACGTATTTATGTTAAATTTCAAAGTTTAACTCTATGCCAATCAATAAAGAAAAACTTCAGGCAAGAGAAGAAGCAAGAATGAGTAGACCTGAATTTATTCGTCCAGAGAGCTGGAGATATACTAGATTGGAAACTGGTTGGAGAAAACCAAAAGGAATGGATAACCATCAAAGAAAACAGAAAAGTCGTGGTCGTCCAGGATTAGTTAAAGTAGGATATGGCACCCCAAAGATTGCTTACGGATTGCATCCATCAGGTTATACAGATAATTTAGTACATAATGCAGGTGATTTAGATAATCTCAATCCAAAAGAAGATGGAATTAGATTTGGTCATAGTGTAGGGGCAAAAAAGAGGAGAGATATTATGAAAATTGCAATAGAAAAAAAATTCAAAGTGTTTAATGCAAGAGTGAGTCAAAATGCCAGTTAATCTTAAAACAAAAAAAAGACTTGTCTCAAGAATTGTGGGCGTTGGTGTAAATCGCGTAAGATTTGATAATGATCACTTAGATGATGTCGCAGATGCAATTACTAGAGATGATATTAGAAGCTTGATTACTGCAAATACAATTACAATCAAATCATTTACAGGTACATCTCATGGAAGAGCACAAGCAAAACGAATTCAAAAAGCAAAGAGAGGTACAACCCAAGGTTCCAAAAAAGGTCGGAAAGGTGCACGAGTTGGTAAGAAAACCGTTTACGTGAACAAAGTTCGTGCTTTAAGATATCTTCTAAAAGTATCAAAGGATAGAAAAGAGATTACGAATGAATCATTCAAAACAATTTACAAAAAGATTGGAGGTAATACGATTAGAAACAAAGCACATCTAAGAACTGTAATTGCAGAAGAGATTACTGCACCGAAATCTTAGAAACGAAATAGACTTTTTTTAAAATTTGAAATTTTATTATTATTAATTTTTAATCCTTCTTTTTCCAACATATGTTTTTTTATTTCAATTCCATATGCATATCCACCTACAGTACCATCAGATTTTACAACACGGTGACATGGAATAATAATAGGGAATGGGTTTTTTTTCATTATCTGTCCTACGGTTCTTTGACCATTTTTTAGATTAATTGCTTTTGTAAGATCACCATATGTTGTTACATAACCCAGAGGAACTTGTAACAATTTTCGATAAATTTTTTCTTCTATTTTCAAATTTTTATAATCTCTAAGTTAGTAATTGAAAGAAGATCAATTAGAGTTTGTTTATATTTTCCTAAACTTTTCCAGTCAAGTAAAGCCACTTCTGCACCGTAATTTTGGGTAACCAAATGTTCAAAGAGATTAGGATTCAAAAACTCCAATGCATATTTTGGCATCACAGTTCCTAACGCATATTTACCAAAAAGTAATTCTTTTGTGAATTTTTCAGAATAATGAGTTCCGCCAAAACAAATAGCAAAAGGGTATGAATCAGATGGATTCTCAAGTGTTTCCACCACCAACTGTGCTACAGATGAACAAAGAGTTTCATCATTCCATTGTAACTCAGTAGTTCCAACTTCTACAAAGATTGATGGTTTCTTTAGATGAGTAGGTCCATGATGAGTAGCTTCTATGGTTATTTCAAAATCTGAAAAGGAATCATGATGATTCCAGAGTTTTTGCAAGTATTTTTTCTGCAAGTTAGGATATGGTATTGCTAATTCTTTTGAATTTCCACCAAATTTGGCTTCATCGAAATTTCCAGTACAATGACAAGTTAAAGCGAGAGTTCCAGATTCAGCTGCATGTTTAGATAAAAAGATAAATCCATCATAATCATATTTTTTATCCAACCAATCTGCAGAAATAGCAGGAGAGCTAATTTCAATTAAATCAAAGTTATTGCCACGATATACATCCCCATCTTTCTCCATCTTTTGAGAGATGAATTTTGCCATATTGTGACCAGCAGGGTCATTTTTGTATGCGACCAGTAAATCCATGAATAAAAGATATATTGACACATTATTATTTTTCTTTATCAATTGAACCCAAAACTTATGTTCAAAAATATAGTTAACACTATAAAATTAACGAAGAAATCCGACAAGGAGGTTTACAAACAGCACCTTAGACTAGTTTTGTTCGGTATGGCTACAGTAGGACTACTCGGATTCGGAATTCAATTCATCTTTGCAACAATTTCACCAGGAATGATATTCAAATAGAGAGATAAAATGTCAGCACCTACTTTTAATGAACCAGACGAACACTTGAATCCAAATCCACCTATTGTAGACCCAAAATCGTCAAATGGAGACTCACATCTATTTGCACTCAGAACTACCGGAGGTCAGGAAAAAGTTGTTTTGAGACAACTTGAGGCAAAAATGAGAAGCGGTGAATTACAAGTTCAATCAGTTTTAATTGTTGAAAACCTAAAAGGATATGTCGTTATCGAAGCAAATGATCCTCAAGTCATGTTTATGGCAACACAAGGATTGAGACATGTAAAAGGACAATTAAGAGGAGAGTTAGAATTTAGTGAAATTGAAAATTATCTTGTAAAGAAATCCACAGTTTCAGAATTAGCAGTTGATGGAACAGTAGAAGTTATTGGCGGACCATTCAAAGGGATGAAAGCTACAATTACAAGGGTTGATCATGATAAAGAAGAAGCTACAGTAATTTTGTTAGATGCGCCATATCAATTACCAGTAACAGTAGATGCAAATTATCTGAAACCGATTGCATCATAGGAAGGAATAAATCATTAAAAAAGAGACAAAATTCAGATGGGCGACAAACAAACAATTTCATCATTAGTTACTGGAGGAGAAGCATCTGCAGGTCCACCACTAGGTCCAGCACTTGGTCCATTAGGAGTGAACATTATGGAAGTAATTGCAAAAATTAATGAAAAAACAGGTGACTTCAAAGGAATGAAAGTTCCAGTAACGGTCAGTATTGATACAGATACTAAAGCATGGGATATTGAAGTTGGAATTCCATCAGCATCAGCACTAATATTAAAAGAAGCAAATATCCAGAAAGGCTCAGGTACATCAGGTACAGAATGGGTTGCAGATATTGGAATGGATGCAGTAGTTAAAGTTGCAAATGTCAAACTTGAAACATCGTATGCGTCAGAAATTAAATCAGTCGCAAAACAAATTATCGGTACATGCCAATGTCTAGGCATTAAAGTAGAAGGTAAAACACCAAAAGAGATCACTGTCGAGGTAAATGATGGCAAGTGGGACGAGAAATTAGTCTAACTAGATAAATATATTGGAGATTTTTCAGTTCTTTCTAATTCAACAAATGTTTCAGTATTCTGAATTCCATCTATTTTTCCAATTTTATCCACTACAATAGAGTGTAATTGCTCCAAATCTTCAGCTAATACACCAACCATCAAATCAAATCTTCCTGTCACTTCAATAATTCTGTCAATTTCTCCTATTTGTAATAGGTTTTCATGAATTTGTGTTTTAAATTTAGGATCACGGTTAATTCCAACATAGGCCTTTACACTAAATCCTAATTGATTCTCATCAATATCTATAGTAAATTTCATTATCATCTTCTTTTTTATGAGTCTCTTTATTCGACTGTATAACACAGATGCGTTAATATTTAATTTTTTTGCTAAAAGTGGAATTGAGATATTTCCATCTTTTTTCAATTCGGATAATAATTTTAGATCTAAATCATCTACTTTAGCCATTTCTTAAAATAAGTAAATTTTGGTAGTAAATGTAAGTTTTGGCAGAATAAACCAAAATTTTACTAAAATTTAGAAAAAGATAGACAGATTTTAGAAAAATGATGCAACAGAAAATTATTACTCTAAACGATAATAAGTGAGAGATTAAGGTTTTTGACATGGTAAGCGAGTCGGAAATAGTTACTTTAATTCAAGAAGCAAAAAAAGGTGAAAAAGAACGTAAGTTCAAGGAATCACTAGAACTTTACATTACTCTAAAAGATATAGATGTGAAAAAAGGATTTGCATTAAATGAAGTGATACAACTACCAAACCAAATGTCAAAACCAGCAGCAGTTTGTGTAATTGCATCAGGTGATATGGGACTAAAAGCAAAAGATGCAAAAGCAGATGAAATAATGGATAACGTTGGACTCGATAAATTAGCACAAGATAAAAGAGCCTCTAGAAAATTCATCAACAAATATGATTTCTTTTTAGCAGATACAAAACTTATGCCTTTAGTAGGTAAATCACTAGGACAGCTTTTAGGACCTAGAGGTAAAATGCCAACACCAGTTCCATTTAACGCACCTATTGAATCATTTCTAAGTAGATTCAAAACCTCAATTAGAGTAAGAGTGAAGAATTCACTTTCAATTACATGTAAAATAGGAGATGTTACAATGGATGAACATCAAGTAGCTATGAATGCAATAACAATAATTAACAATTTGAGCGCAAAACTTCCAAATGGAAATAAGAATATTAGAAAATATATGATTAAAACAACTATGGGAAAAGCAATCAAATTAGAACATAAGGTGACAAAATAATGCATGAGAATAGAACTACATATCCAAAAAAGAAAACACAGATGTATCAACAATTGCAAGAGCTTCCAAAAAAATATAGCGTCTTAGCACTTGTAAGAATGGAAAAAGTTAGAGGGTCACAATTACTTCCACTAAGAAAAAAACTTCAAGGTGAAGTAGAAATTGTTAGTATTAAAGATAAAGTAGCAAAACTTGCTTTTGCAAAAGCTGGAATTACTGGAGTAGATAAATTATCTGAAAAGGTAACAGGTCAATGTGTTTTAATGTTTACAAACATGTCACCATTCAAACTTAACGTTCTGTTAGGAAAAAATAAAGTCATGCTGTTTGCAAGAGGTGGCGATACTGCAAGTATGGATGTTGTAATTCCACCAAAAAATACAGGAATTGCACCAGGACCAATGTTAACTGACTTTAAAGAAAATGGAATTGCAACAAAGATTGATCAGGGTACAATCTGGATTATGAAAGAGACAATACCAGTGAAGAAAGGAGAACTAATATCTGAAAAACTTGCTGGACTTTTGACTAAATTAGACATTAAAGCAATTGAGGCAGGCATAGTCTTGAATGCCGCACTAGAAGAAGGATTAGTCTATCAGCAAGAAGAGATGATTATAGATGTCGAGAAATTCAGAAATGATTTGGCTCAAGCTCATCAAGAGGCAATCTCACTTTCAATTGAAGCAGCATACATTACTGTGGATAATATTGAACAAATCTTGGCAAAGGCATCTCAATCTGCACGTTCTGTTTCAACAGAAGCAGGATATCTAACTGAAGATACAAAAGAGCAAGTTTTACAGAAAGCACACGGTCAAGCACAAGGCGTAGCTTCAAAAGCAAAAGATTATTCACCAGCATAAATTAATTACTTTTTACTTTAGGTAAATTCCAATTATACTTCATTGCCACCATTCTAAGTCCTGTAGCCAATAACAGACCAGAAATTGTTCCAGCATAGACATCATTTGTGAGTAATATTATTAGATAAAATGATGCAGCACCTAAGAAACTGGCTGAAGCATACAATTCTTTTACAAATACTATAGGAGTTTGGCTAACAAATACATCACGAAGTATTCCACCTCCAATTGCAGTAAGCATCCCTGATAATACAATTACAAGAAAATTCATTCCAAACATATTATAGGCAAAAGTCGCTCCAATGACAGTAAAAACACCCAATCCAATTGCATCGAATTTCAAGAATACGTTCCAATGTTTTTTCATCTTAGAGTGTAAAAAGAAGATTACAATTGCAGATACAACAGTAATTATGACATATGATGGATCAATCAGAGAATTTGGTAAATCTTTACCAAGTATGACATCACGAATTGTACCTCCAGCAACACCTGTTATTGTTGCAAGAATTATTATTCCAACAATGTCTGCTTTGTGTTCAATAGCCTTGAATGCACCAGTTACAGCAAATGCCATAGTACCAAAGAGATCTAAAATATAAATGAAAAAGTCAATTGACAAAGTTGAATCTGCCAAGATAATTAGAGTAGAAATTAGTAACTAATAACGTTGAAAAGGTTTTAAGATTATTTTAACCGAATAGAGAGGATAAGCCTTCCATTGCTGCTTCTTCTTGTTTCTCACTTGGTGGTTCTGCTTTCTTTTCTTTTGGTGCATCTCCACCTGCTGCTGCGTCTGCTGCTGGTGCTGCGGCAACTGCTACTGGTGCTGCTTTGATTGCATCTTCGATGTTAACATCAGCCAATGATGCTACAAGTGCTTTGACTTGGGCTTCGTTGACTTCGGCACCTGTTGCTTTAACTACGCTAGTAACGTTTGCTTCGTTGACTTCTTTTTCGAGTTTGTGCAACATTAATGCAGCGTAAACATATTCCATGTACAAAAAAGCCGTTAGGCATAATAAAAAGCTATCAAAAATTGTCTTAGATGAGAATCTTTAGGCTTCGGCAAATAGAATAGAGATTTCTCTTCAAGTCCTTATCATAAAGATTTTCCATCTTCTGTTTTAGGATTCTTTTTGCATGATCTTGATCTGTACCTTCTGGAAGAGATAACACATTATTGATTAATTCAGATAGAGATTCCCTAACCCAACCATCAAAGACGGTAAAGACTTTTTTTGAGATAAATTCAACTTTTTCAGATCCAATATCTAGGACTTCTGTGAAATTTTCATATTCAATTCTGTAAATTAATGCAAAAATACAATTTTCAGATGTAGGGAAGGTAAGAATTTCTTTTGAACGTGGACCTGCTTTTCCTTGAGATACTTTGTTTTTTAGTCCAACTGGATTCACAAAAAATCCATTCACACCTATTTTATTTCCATCAACGCCAGTAACAGTTCCAAATATAAGATTATGATAATTACCTTCATCTTTTCTGGAAGTAAATATGAAATCTCCTTCTTTTACTTCACCTTTTTTTCTTCCAAACATGAAATGTTTCTACATTTTTCTATATTTAATGGTTGAATCGACAATCCTTAATATCGGCACTAGGTCAAAAATTTAGTGAATAAAAAAGAGATTCTTGAGAAATTTTCAGCAGACCCTCAGAGATATTATAATGTGAATCTTTTTGGAGATGAAGGATTCGAACGCAGATCATGTAATGTATGTAATAGATTCTTTTGGACTTTAGATTCAGAAAGAGTCAAGTGCCCTGATCATTCTGATGATACATACTCATTCATTGGAGATCCACCAACATCAAAAAGATTTGATTACACACAATCATGGAAAGAAGTTGAATCTTTTTTTGTAAAAAATAATCATACATCAATTAATAGATATCCAGTTGTGTGTAGATGGCGTGATGATCTTTACTTTACAATTGCATCTATTGTTGATTTTCAAAGAGTCATGGGAAGTAAGGTTGTATTTGAATTTCCTGCAAACCCACTTGTTGTACCACAGACATGTTTAAGATTCAAAGATTTAGAAAATGTAGGCGTAACAGGCAGACACTTTTCATCATTTTGTATGATAGGGCAACATAGTATTCCAAATGAAGATGGATATTGGAAAGATGAATGTGTTAATTTAGATTTTAATTTATTAACACAGCAATTTGGAATTGCAAAAAAAGAAATTACATTTGTAGAAGATGTGTGGGAAGGAGGAGGATCATTTGGATCATCATTAGAATATTTTGTTAGAGGTTTAGAACTCGGGAATGCAGTGTTTACAGAATTTCAAGGAGATCTTTCAAATTACAAAACACTTGATCAAAGAATAATCGACATGGGCGCAGGTCTTGAGAGATTTGCATGGATTACGATGGGTACACCTACAGCATACGATTGTTGTTTCGGTCCAATTACTCAAAAACTAATTCAAAATGCAGGAATCGATTCAGATTCCTCAGTACTCATCCCATATTTCACCGAAATAGCAAAGAATTTGGAGTTGTATGAGGATTTATCCCAAGTAAGAAAAAATGCTATCAAAACAACCGGATTATCTGACGAGCAAATTAATCGTATCATCACTCCACTAGAGGGAATTTATTTGGTAATTGACCATATTAGAACACTAATCTTTGCAATATCAGATGGTGCATTACCTAGCAATGTTGGAGGAGGATACAATCTTCGAATAATGCTAAGAAGAATTGTTTCAACCATGAACAGATTGAAATTGAAATTCTACCTAGACGAAATAATAGATATGCAGATTGATTATTTGAAAAACACATATCCTGAATTGGAGAATACACGAGAAGATGTCAAAGAAATTATTTCAATAGAAACAGGAAGATATGACAGTTCAAAGCAAAGAATGCAAAAAATTGTTAGTAAATTAGACAAAGAACCAAGAGTTGAAGATTTGATAACACTTTACGAATCTGATGGAGTTACCCCAGAGTATCTAAAAGAAATGAATGTTATATCAGAAATTCCATCTACATTTTATGCTAAACTTTCTGATTTACATCAATCTAAAAAACAAAAAGATCAAGTAAACTTACCATTAGAAGGAATTCCAGATACAGAACTTCTATTCTACGGAGAGGACCCAAGAGAGTTTGATGCAAAAGTTTTGAAATCATTTGATAGTTTTGTGGTATTAGATAAAACTGCATTTTATGCAAGAGGGGGCGGTCAAGAACCAGATCATGGAAAAATTGGAGACAATGACATTATAGACATTACAAAACATGGTAACATTGTAGTTCATGAAATAAAAGGTGAAATTCCAAAAGAAGGCGACACAGTCTCATGCATAGTAGATGGAAAAAGAAGAGATGGAATTACAAAGAATCATACCAGTACACACATTATCAATACTTCAGCAAGAAGTGTTTTAGGGTCATGGGTATGGCAACATTCAGCTTTCAAAGAAGAAGATCATGCAAGACTAGACATTACACACCATTCTGCACTAACAGATGACGAGGTTGTTAAAATTGAACAAGCCGCCAATTTAATTATTGAAAAATCAATACCGGTAAAGATAGAAAATTTTGACCGAGGCACTGCAGAACAAAAATACGGTTTTAGAATTTATCAGGGAGGAGTCGTGCCTGTAAAATCAGTTAGAATTGTTTCAATAGGAGATTTGGATATAGAAGCATGTGGTGGAACACACGTAACAAATACATCAGATGTAAAAGAAATTAAGATTACAAAGACAAAGAGAATTCAGGACGGAGTTGTAAGAATCGAGTTTGTTTCAGGAGATAGTGCTAAAGAATTTGTTAAAAAGAAACAACAAGATTCAGAGAGTAAAGAAAAGGAAGAAAAATTAAAAGAACAAGAAAAAGAAAAAAGAGTAGAAAGAAGGCAACTTGCTAAAGAAAGAATTCCAATCATAGCAAAATCATTATCAGATTGCAAACAGGGGATATCCACAATTGAAGATATGACAATTGAGTTATCAGTATCAAACAAAGCAAACTTTTGTTATTCAACAAGTAACGATTACGATGATGTTTTTCATATTGGATTAGGTGAAGTTCTCTGTGAGACAGATCCTAAATTGATATATTGTGGATTGTTTGAACAAGGAGAAAAAATTAGAGTTATAGTGTATGCAGGTGATGAGATCTCAAAAGAAAAGAGTGCAGGAGAAATTGTCAAGAGTATTTCACAGATTCTAGGTGGAGCAGGAGGAGGAAGTCACAAATTTGCTCAAGGGGGAGGAGTCGATAAATCAAAGAAAGAAGATGCAATTAAAAATGTGAAGTCCATGATTAACGAGTAGGTAAACAAGATGGAAGTAAACTGGAACCAAATAGATGACAAATGGAGGAATAAATGGCATGAGGCTAAAGACTTTGAAACAGATCCTAATGACAAACCAAAAAAATTCATTACAGTTGCATATCCATATCCAAATTCACCTCAACACATCGGACATGGAAGAACCTACACACTAGCAGACGTTCATTCTCGCTATTACAGAATGAGAGGATATAATGTCTTATTCCCAATGGGATTTCATTATACAGGAACACCGATTCTTGGAATGTCAAAAAGAGTTCAAGCAAATGATGAAGAATTGATTGAAGCTTTCAAAAATCTGTATAACGTTCCTGAAGAGAAGATCAAAGAGTTTGTTGATCCTGTAAAGATTGCAGATTATTTTCATGAAGAGATTAAGGCAGGAATGATTGAAATGGGATATTCAATAGATTGGAGAAGAGAGTTTACAACAATCATACCTGCATACCAAAAGTTTATTGAATGGCAATTTAGAAATCTGAAAGAAAAAAATCTAATTGTGCAAGGAAATCACCCGGTAGGTTGGTGTCCAAATGATCAAAATCCTGTTTCACAACATGACACATTAGGAGATGTTGAACCTGATTTTACTGAATATATTGTAATAAAATTTAACATAGGAGACGAGATTATTCCTGTTGCCACACTTCGACCTGAAACATTATTTGGTGTAACAAATCTTTGGATAAATCCAAAGATTGTCTATAAAAGAGTCAAAGTTGACAAAGAAACATGGATAATTAGTGCAGAATGTGCATACAAATTAGAATTTCTTAATAAAAAAATAGAAATTATTGAGGATGTACCAGGTTCAGAATTAATTGGGAAGAAAGTTCACAGTCCAACTAATGAAAATGAATTTCTAATTCTTCCTGCATCCTTTGTAACAGCAACTACAGGTACAGGAATTGTAATGTCAGTTCCAGCACATGCACCATATGATTTTCAAGCATTAGAAGATATTAGAAATGGGAATCAAAAAAACATCGAGGATTCATTACAAACTGAAGTCGGAAAGATTCAACCTATTGCAATAATTACTACAGAAGGATTTGAGGATATTCCAGCTCAAAATGTCATAAAGAAAATGGGAATTACAAATCAAGATGATCCAAAATTAGAAGATGCAACTAAAGAGATCTATTCAAAAGAATTCTACGAAGGAAAGTTAAATTCCAATACAGGGGAATTTGCAGGTAAAAAAATTGCATTTGTCAAAGAAGAAGTAAAAGAATGGATTTCTAAAACAGGAAAATCAGATATTATGCTCGAATTAACAAACGAGTCGGTAAAATGTAGATGTGGAACAGAATGTGTTGTAAAGCTTCTCAATAATCAATGGTTTTTGGATTATGCAAACAAAGAGTGGAAAGCAAAAGCACATGAATGTTTTGAATCAATGAATATACTACCAAATGATATTAGAACTGAATTTTTCAATGTGCTTGATTGGCTTAGAGAAAGAGCGTGCGCAAGACAACATGGATTAGGTACAAAAATTCCATGGGATAATGATTGGTTAGTTGAAAGTTTAGCAGATTCAGTAATCTACATGTCATTTTACACCATGGCAAAATTTGTCAATTCAGGAGAAATTTTAGCAGATAACATGTCAGACGAATTTTTTAATTATATCTTCTATGGAAGTGGAAATTCAGATACAGTTGCAGAAAATGCAAAAATTACAACAGATAAACTAGAAGAAATACGGAAAGAGTTTTTGTACTTTTATCCTGTCGATTCTAGACATTCAGGAAGAGATTTAGTTCCAAATCACCTAACATTTTTTGTTTTAAATCACGTTGTATTATTTCCTAAAGAACATTGGCCAAAAGAAATTGTAGTAAATGGGTCTGTGATGATGGATGGAAAAAAGATGTCAAAATCAATGGGAAACATCATCCCATTACGTGATGCCATCAAAAAATATGGTGCAGACCCAATTAGATTAGCCATATTGATTTCAGCAGAACTTTTACAAGATGCTGATTTTAATTCCGAATCAATTTCAGGAATTAAAAATAAATTAGAATCAATGTATGATGATTGTGCAAAATTTAACAATTCTGAAAAAATAGGAAATAATCCCGAAGATATTTGGATACAGAGTAGATTATCAAAATTAATTTTGGAAGTAACAGAGTCTATGGAGAAAATGAGACTTCGCGAATCATTACATCATATTTTGTATGGATTTGATTCAGAACTTCAATGGTATATGAAAAGAGCAAATGCAAAAAATAGAAATGACATATCAGGAGTTTTAAACAAGATACTTTCAACACGTGTCTCCATGCTTTCACCATTTGCACCACACATTGCAGAAGAAATGTGGGAAAGATTAGGAAACTCAGAAATGGTTTCAAAATCATCATGGCCAAAACAAGAAGAACAAACAGACGATGCAGCAGTACAAAATGAAAGTCTACTTAGTTCAGTAATGAATGACATTTCAAATATTATAAAAGTGACAAAAATTACACCTAAAACAATTACAATTTACACAGCAGATAACTGGAAGTCAAAAGCATATCATAAAATTCTAATTGGCGTTAATTCAGGAGAAACAAATATTGGAATATTCATTAAAGAATTAATTTCACAAAAAGAAACAGAAAATGTCAAAAAAGATCCGGACTTTGTTAAAAAAATACTAAAGGATATTCTTTCAGAACCAACAGAACTAAGAAAGACTAAGATGAATGCAGGGGCAATTGATGAAAATATACTAATTTCTAATGAACTTTCATCATTAATTGAAGCAGATTATGGAATCAAACTTCAGGTGTTTTCAGAAAATGATTCTGAAAAATATGATCCAAAAAATAAAGCAAGAATGGCAAGACCATACAAACCTGCAATTTTGATTGAATAAAAACTGGAATTGTATTTATTAGGTTGATGAACTAATTAGATCAAATGAAGATTGCAGTTATGGGAATGGGTGTTGCCGGAAGTTATCTTATGGCTAGACTGAAAAATTCCGAACACGAAGTAATTGGATATGAAAGAATGGTAGAGGAAAGACACGATTCAATTTGTGCATGGGGTACAATAAAAAAAGAATTAGCTAATTTTTGTAAAAAAACTGGTAGAGATTTTAATGATTTCTTAATTCATGATGGTGAAAACATGCATGTCAAAATGAATAATGATGTGAAATTCGATATCGGTTTGAAAGGATTATGTACATATAACAAATTAGGATTGATTAAAGATTTCATTAAAGATTGCAATGTAATTTATGGTGAAGCCCCAAAACTAGAAAAACTTGAAAAAGAATATGATATGATAGTAGACTGTACAGGATTTCACAGAGTATACCTACCAAAAATGGAGCAGGATTTCTTTTTACCAACATACGAGTATAAAGTAGAATATGAAAACGGAGTACCATATGATGATTTTTACATTGAACCCTTTCCTGGCATGTCTGGATACTTTTGGTATTTCCCATTGGGTGAAAAATTCGCACATATTGGGGCAGGTGATTACAACAAAAATCATGTTAAGGCAACAGATGCATTTCTAAAAAAACATGGAGGCAAGATAGTTGCAACAAAAGGACGCCCAATTAGATTAGCAACTCCAGATAGATGTAAGCCATATTATTCTGGAAAGGTGGTCGGTGTTGGAGAATCAATTGGAACAGTTTACGCATTATTAGGTGAAGGAATTATACCTTCAATGCAATGTGTGGATATTTTCTTAGAAAACATGCATGATTTCAAAGCATATGAAAAAGCTGTTGAAAAACACTACAAAGTTTATGCCAAAGTATTTAATTTTGTAAGAGCAAAAATTCACCATGATTTTAATTTCTTAAAAGCACTGCCAGATTTTATATCAATATTCAGATACATGAAAAAGAATGAAGATAGATTTGGCATGCATATTAAAATTGCAGATTTAATGAAAGTAGCAAAAGCCTAAGACATACTAAGAGAACCAAATCCATCCTTTAAAGTTCGACTTGATTTCATATTATAATCATAAATTGTTGTAGAATAATCATCTAAGATTTCTTTCATAGAATCAAGAGATTCAGAAAGATAGAATCCAGGACAATCTCCAGTAAATTGGAATGTTGCATGAACACGTGCACGTCCCTTTTCATTTTGTGCCCATGTTGAAAATGGATACATGTAACAGACACCTGGACGTGTAGGATGTATCCCACATCCACCTTCACCATCTAAGAATCTACAAGAGATATGTGTACCATCATCATCTTCAGTTTCATCTATTTTTCTTTTGAGACTAACATTTGTCATTACAGAAAAACCACCTGATGGAGTAGGTTCATCATGAGTTGCAACTAGAGTTTCTTCTTTTACAAAATCAGATGTTTTTTGGTATTTCATACCATGCCCAATTTGTATTAAATCATCAGATGTTAGTGGTAAACGACCTTGTCTATCACAACAATTGTGACAATCTGGCCAATAACATTTCCATAAAATGTATTTTTTTTCTTTTGTTAAATATGGAATGTGAAATACAACATCCTTTACAATTAGTGAGAAATCTGAAACATCAGTATATTTCCCAAGAACAAAATCATGTAAAATTGGATCAATGTCCCAATTTTTTTCAAGTAACTCTAAAGACTCTTGGATTTCTTTTTGAGACATTATTTCTTATATTCATAAAGTTTGATATTATAATGTTGAGTGAAAAAGGTAAATACGCATCAGCCACTGAGAACAGGAGGTTTGTATGGAAGGAAATTGTCTGGCCACTCATTATAGAAGTTAATGATGCAGAATTTACTCTATTACAATATCAGAAAAAACGTGATGAGATATGTACAAAATATGGGATTTCAGTTAATGTATTATCAAGAGGATTAGCATCATTAATTCAAAGGGGATTACTTTACAAAGAAAGTAGATCATATTTTATTCATTTTAGGTTAATTCCATACATGCGATTAAAAGCAGAAGTTGATTATGGAACAGCACTACATGAAATTAAGATAAGATAGTTTTTACAATAATGAATATATTCGACATTTTGTAATTTTCCATATAGCCCGGTAGTGTAGCGGCAAGCATAGGGGCCCCTGGAGCCTTTGACCTCGGTTCGAGTCCGGGCCGGGCTACTTTAATTAATCATCTAGAAGCTTGTGCGACTCTTTCTAATTCGTTCTTCTTTTTTACAGAAGGAGCAGCAGGGTCATTATTTGCAGCTAGTATCAAATGTTCTGCAATGTATTCTTCAATTGGTTTTGGATTTGAGAAAGTTGCTTCTCTAATTGCATCTGCGATAAATCGAAGTGCTAAGTCAACACGACGAATTGGAGCTACATCAACGGATACATGATAAACGGTTCCACCATAAACGATTCTAGTCGTATCTTCGTTTGGTGCAGAATTTTCTACTGCACGAACTAATACTTCTACCGGATTTTGACCAGTTTTTAGATTTATGATATCAAATGCAACTTCAATAATCTTAAGCGAGTGTTGTTTTTTGCCACCTTGTCGTCCCGTATTTTTTGCATATTTTTTACCAAAATGCATTAGTTTGTTTGCCAAGCGTTCTACAATGTGAACATCGCCTTTATTGAATCTCTTTAGTGCTGAACGACCATAATCAATTGGATATACTACAGACTTTAATGAAATTGCAGACAGAACTTTGTCATCAGACACATGTGTTTGGAGACCTAAATCTTTAATCTCAATTTGAGATGTATCCCATTTTCTAAATAAGAGTAATTTTTGTTCAGTCATTCCTATCTTCTTGGTTTTTCCTTCTTTCCTAGAACTAGCTCACGTAATGATGTATTATTAACTTTGAAAACTTTGAATCTAACACCAGGTATATCTCCCATTGCACCACCCTGAGTTGCACCCATTCCTTCAACATGTACTTCATCATGTTCGTCAATGTAGTTCATTGCACCGTCACGTGGAAGAAATGCAGTAATTGATTTTCCATTTTTAATTAATTGCACTCTAACACACTTTCTTACAGCAGAGTTTGGTTGTTTTGCTTCAATACCTACTTTTTCTAAAACTATTCCTTTTGCTTGAGGAGCACCTGCAAATGGGTTTGATTTTCTATCTAATCCTAATTCTCTTCTTTTGTAAGTTGAGATAGCCCAACGTTGCTGTTTCTTCTTGTTACGAAGATCTCTTCCTGCAAATAATCCTAAAGGTGATTTTGCCATTATTACCACTCGAAAGCTTGTTCCTTGCTATTAATCATTACATATGTGATGTTGAAATATCTTCGTGCAAGTATTCTTGCTTTCTCAGCATTACGACCTTCTCGACCTACTACTACTCCTTTCTTTGCACCATCAACTTCTACATTAGCTTGGAATGAGCCATCTAGTCTTTCAGATATTTTGATTTCAGTAATATATTTTTCATTTAAGATATTTTTTAGAAGTCTGATTGGATCTTCGTTGTATTCTACAAGTTCAACATTTCGATCAATCTTGTTTTGAAGTGATTTGATGTGGGCTCCACCTTTGCCAATCGCAAGACCCATTTTACCTTCATTGACAACAAAGATAATTCTATCACGTTTTTCATCCTCAATACAATCACGTGCAGTGGCTTTAGTGATATTTTGGAACAATGACATTAACTTCATTTGATCAGTTGTTAGTTTGATTTCTTGTGTTACAGGTTTAATTTCTTGTGTCATTATCATTCTAATTATTCAAAAAAATTTAAGTCTCATTTAAACCTTGATTGGTTTTTGACTTAAGATAAGTTTTTAACAACATCATTAGAATTCTGTTTCTTTTTGTAGTGTTTTGATATCAGCATCAGTGATGTTGGTTAATGAAATGGCTGAAACTCTAAATTGTAGTCCACAGAGTTTTCCAAGGTTAACAGAGGTGTCATTGTACGAAATTGTTGAAACTTTTGATTTTTTTGCGTCGTCTTCTATTTTTTCACTAATATGACTTGGTACAGATTTTGAAAGAAGTACAAGTTTAGATTTTGAAATGTTACCTATGACTTGTTTTGTACCAATTATGAATGCATCTTCTTTGATTGCATCCTTGAGTGTTTTTTCTAGTTGTTTTTTTATCATGTTGCTTGTACGAACAACTCAATTTTAGCGACTTATAGATTTATTGTTATTAATACCCACGACTATTACGATCCGGTTTGTCGACATTTGGATTTCTAAAGCCATGTTTTTCCATCATATGGTTTAAAAATCGTATATCATTATCAAATTTTTCTCCGCATACAGAACAATTTGCCATATTTCGATAGCATATGGCAGTAACTTATAGTTAATTGAATTAAAAAGACGCCAGCACTGTTGCTTCCCAACGGCTTTCGCATGTCAGTAACACAGCAGCGACATTTGGTTTGACTTCCAAGTTCGGAATGGGATTGGGTCGCACCCAAACGCTATGGCCGGCTTATATTTTACCAAATTATCTTTCATAATAAGCTAACTACAAAATCATGAATAATTTTTCCAAGATAAATTATTCACAGAAGTATAAATTAAAGCGAGAGCGAATAACGTCATGACACATCGTGTTGCCGTACTAGACAAGGAATTATGCCAACCCAAAAAATGTGGATTAGAGTGTATCAAATATTGTCCGGTGAATAAATCCGGAGCAGATTGTATTGTTCTCAATGAAGAGACCAAAAAAGCAACCATAGATGAAAATATTTGCAATGGCTGCGGTATTTGCGTCAAGGTTTGTCCATTTGATGCAATTACAATCGTGAATTTGGCTAGTGAATTAAAAACAGATAAAATTCATCAGTATGGGATAAATTCTTTTAGATTATACAAACTTCCAACCCCAAAAAAAGGCGAGGTTGTAGGATTGCTAGGAAGAAATGGGATGGGAAAAAGTACTGTTGTAAATATTCTTTCAGGGATTCTAAAACCAAATCTTGGAAATTATGAACAGCCACCAGAATGGGATGAGATTTTAAAATATTACAAAGGTACAGAGTTAAAAGCGCATTTTGAAAAAATAAAAAATGGGGAAATTAAAGCATCAATTAAACCACAACAAGTTCATACCATTGCAGATGCATTCGATGGAACAGGAAAAGAACTCTTAGACAAATTTGATCAAAGAGGAGTTTCTCGAGAACTAGTTAAACAACTAGGATTAGAAAATTCTTTAGAACAAAATCTTAATGAACTTAGTGGAGGAGAACTTCAAAGATTATCTGTTGCAACTGCTGCATCACGAGATTCTGATTTTTACTTTTTTGATGAGCCTTCATCTTATAACGATGTATTTCAGAGAACAGGTGTTGCAAGAGTAATTCACAAACTTGCTGAAGAAGGAAAAAGTGTGATGGTAGTAGAACATGATCTAACATTACTAGACTTTCTTAGTGACTACATTGAGGTTTTGTATGGAGTACCTGCAGCATATGGAATTGTTTCAACTGTATTATCAACCAAAGTTGGAATTAATGTATTTCTTGATGGTTATTTACCAGCCGAAAATGTTAGATTTAGAGATAAAAAATTCACTTTTGATGCATCAACCTCAGGAGATGAAATACTAGAAAGTGATACAATAGTTTCATATCCAAAACTAGAAAAAAAATATGATTCATTTTCAGTTGCAATTGAACCAGGAACTGTAAGAAAAGGAGAATTACTTGGAATAATGGGTGCAAATGCATTAGGAAAAACAACAATGATGAAAATGATTGCAGGGGTTGAAAAACCAACTGAAGGTTCAGTGGATAGAAAAATCAATATTTCATACAAACCACAATATCTTTCAAATGATATCGATGTGGAAGTAATTGCAGTTTTAGAAAAATCAAATGGATCCACAATTGAAGGAAGTGCAGAAGAAGAACAGATTTTGGACCCATTAAAATTAAAAAAATTGTACAATAAATCAGTGAAGAATTTATCAGGAGGAGAACTTCAAAAAGTCGCAATTGCATCATGCTTATTACAGAAAGCAGATTTGTATGCGCTAGATGAACCATCTGCATTTTTAGATGTAGAAGATAGAATTGCAGTTGCCAAATTTTTACAGAAATTTGTTCGTTCATTTGGAAAATCTGCAATAATAATAGATCATGACCTTCAATTGATGGATTTAGTGTCAGATTCTATGGTAATTTTTGAGGGAACATCCAGTATAATAGGAACTGCAACATCACCAATGCCAAAAAAAGATGCTATGAATAGATTCCTAGAATCACTTGATATTTCATTTAGAAGAGATGAAAAAACAAGCAGGCATCGTGTAAATAAAGAAGCAAGCAGATTAGATAAAGAACAAAAATCAACAGGCAATTATTATTTTAGAAAATGACCAAGATGTTAAAGAGAGTCTTACAAGACATTCTCTCTGAAGAAGAAAATGAGCAGTTAATTTCTGCATTTGATCAGATTGGAGATATCATAATAGTGAGAATTCCTGATTCATTGGTTTCAAAAAAACAAGTTATTGGAAAAACACTACTAGAACAAGTTAGTACAGCAAATTCAGTTTTTTATCAGTCTTCACCAGTTGAAGGTGACTTTAGAACCAGACAGTTAGAAATAATTGCCGGAGTAGACAAGACTCAAACAGAATACAAAGAAAATGGATGTAAATTCATCGTGGATGTGGAAAAAGCATTCTTCTCACCAAGACTATCAACAGAAAGAGGACGAATTGCAGGATTGGTAAAAGATGGAGAAGTAGTAATCAACATGTTTGGTGGTGTAGGAATGTTTTCTTTACTTGCAGCAAAAAATACTGCATGTACTGTTTACAATATTGATCTCAATCCAGTCGCAGCACAACTTTGTAAAGAAAATGCACAAATAAATAAACTCAAAGGAAAAGTCATTTCATTAAACGGAGATGCAACTCAAGTGATTAATGAACAGTTGATTGGAAAGGCAGATAGAATTTTGATGTTATTACCTGAACGTTCGGATGAATTTTTAGATTCAGCAGTACTTGGATTAAAAAACAATGGAATAATACATTACTATTCACACATACATGCTGATAAAAAACAGGATGCTACAAAATTATCTGAAGAGCATTTTTTGCGTGTCAATAAAACAATTGCAAAGATAATAACTTCACGAAATGTTAGACCGGTAGGACCAAGATTTTATCAAACCGTAATAGATGCTAAAATTTCTAAAAGCTAATTATCTTCTATTAGTGAAGAAGGTTTTGCAGTTGTTGTAGCCATTTGATAGCCAATCCATGAAACAATTCCCAAAACACCGCCTACAACCATTAGTATAGTCAATTGCAGAACAATTGGACTCCATTCAGAAAGCATTAGAAGATATGCATATACAAAAAATGCAGCTATGCACGATACAAAAATGAAAACACCCATAGATTTTCGTCGTGTCATGTCGATTTGATCAAAAACAGTAATTTAACTGAAGCTAGAATTCAATTGCCATCATATAGGCATCTTCGCCATCGCGATAATACGATTTTAGTCTTTGTCTGATGTCCATGCCCAAATCTTGATATAATTTTACAGCCTCTGTATTACTACAACGAACCTCAAGATACATTTCATCACATTGTTTTTCTTTAACTCCTTTGAATGCTTCATTAACAAGGGTTTTTCCATATCCATTACCACGGTGTTCTTCCAATACAGCAACAGAAACTACGTGTCCTTTTTTAACAAATCCAAGTTTTTTAAAGTTAGAAAATCCAAATTCAGTCTTGCACATGATATATCCAACATGTTGACCGCCTTTTTCAGCTATTAGAAATGATTCAGGTGCTTCTACAAGTAGACTTTCGTAGAAATAATCAGAATAATGTTCAGGCAGCGTTTTCATGTTAATTTCCATTACACCAATAAGATCACTAGGCTCACAACGTCTGAATATGGCGCCATTATGCTCACGCAGAATTACTTGCATAGTAATACATGGTATTTAGCATATTTAATTTGATACTGGAAAAACAATTATGCTCAGATAATACACGATCTTTATGATAGAGCCTACACAGGAATTTATTAAAAAAGTTGTAGAAAATCATTTTGATGTTGCGGAAATAGATATTGGCTTAGTAAAAATGAAATTTTATTTTGAGGATCAAGATTTTAAAGAAAAATTTGTTTGCCTAACACAAGAATTAGAAACTAACAATCTACTATGTACACTTGAAAAAGAGGGATACAGACACATGGTAGTCATATCCAAATTACCTAAACAAAAAAAGAGAAAGTGGTTATCAAAATCCTGGACACCAAGAATCATGTTTGCAGCAACAATAGTAATGGTGCTAATTGATGGCTTTTACAGAACTGCAATGCTTAACACATTTCCACTCATTAAACCAATTGGTGACCCACTAGGAGTTGCAATTGTATATGCATGGGCACTAATAGGAATTTTAGGAGTTCACGAAGCAGGACATTTGATTGCTGCAAAGTGGCATAAAATAAAGACAACATGGCCTTACTTTATTCCAGGTATACCAATTGTAGGAATACCAACATTTGGTGCATTCATTCAATCAAGAAGTCTTACAGTAAATAGAGACATTTTGTTTGATATTGCAGTAGCTGGTCCAATAGCAGGATTAGTGGTTGCAATTATTGTTGTAATTTTTGGTGCATGGACATCACCGGTAATTGATAGTCAAATTGCAGAAGATCTGATGATGGGCTCAACACTCTTTCCTATGAATGAAAATTTGATCATGAAAGGTGCACTTGCACTGTTTGACAAAAATGGAGATGATGTTGAAGTGATAATGTCTCCAATAATGTTTGCAGCATGGCTTGGATTTTTAATTACGTTTTTGAATTTGTTACCTGCATGGCAACTAGATGGCGGACATATGTCAAGAGTCATTTTGGGACGAAAATGGCACAAGTATGCAACATATGCGAGTCTTGGCGTTCTAGCATTACTGAATTATTGGATGATGGCAATCTTCATTTTAATTCTAAGTTCAAGAAGCAAAGATGCACAGCCATTAGATGACATATCACCACTATCAAAGAATAGAAAGATTGTCTACATTGGAGTTATTGTGTTAGCAATTTTGTGTGCTCCACTGCCAAGCTCAATTTTTCCGTAAAAGTGTGCGTGCACCGTCTTCTATAACCTGTACTTTTTGTCTTGGACCTTGATTTTTTAGAATATGGTCCATTGATTTTTTAATTCCATCTAATTGAATCATTCCAAGTTTCTTGATGTATAATTCTGGCAGGATTGATGTAATTGCAATTTGAAATGTTTTTTGAATTTCTGACAGATATAGGAGATTTTCCATTCCTTCTTCATACTTTGATGCATTTTTGATTCTTTCAGGAGTAATACGACCGTCAATTAATTTTTGAAATGTTTCAGAACCCAATCCACCCATACATTCAGCAACCAGTATGACCAATCCCTGATTTTTAATCGAGGTGTAAAAATTCCATACTGAATTTAATGATGAGGATAGTGTTTGATTACTTGCGTCTTTACCTGTACTAATTATCATTGTACGGAACTTTTCTTCAAAAGTTGCAGTGGATTTGAGAAGTGTTTGAGATATGGAAGATGTTTTATTTGGATGACCAACCTGCAACCCTGAAATTCCCTTTTTGTTTGCTGTAATTTCCATACATGATACCTCAAATCCATCTGTAAATTTTTTTGCATCATTGAGTGGTGGAGAATCTTTACCTGAATTTGGTGTATCGCCTGAACGATGTGAGAATGCATCTAGCATTTTGTCTGCACCAAACTTACGTAACAATCTTGTTGCAACTGTTTCATAACCAAATAGTCCATCAAATTGTATTTCACCAAGAAATACTAGATTGGAATTTGATAGTTCTTGTTCCTCAAATTCGTTGATACTTAGAGTGTCAGGGTTAGTTGCTTTGATTTGAGGAAGATTTCTTTTATCAACTAGTAATTTTGGTTTTGAAAATGATTTGATGTCACACTTTTCATAAATTTTACCAAGAATTTTTTGTACAGACGAAGTGTAATTTTGGATTACAATTTCAGTTGGCTTTGACAAATCAAGTGCTTCTAAATTTTCATTAATGTTTGAATCATCTATTACCGGTTGGTCAAACTTGATTTGTTCATCCAGATTTTCAGCCATTATATCTAGAACGACTTCGTTTTTTCCATAGTTCAACCAAATCTCAGGCATGATTAATCATCATAACAAACCAAGATAAAGACATCGAACCAAATTTTTTCTACCTAACATATATGAATAGAACCGAGTAAATTCTCGTA
>Ga0315316_10000617_pt1 | contig 23756 bp, 17 predicted proteins | sample M160m3416metaG_FD_203702 | JGI IMG/M metagenome (GOLD analysis project Ga0315316, IMG submission 203702) | Ammonia-oxidizing marine archaeal communities from Monterey Bay, California, United States - M1 60m 3416 | ecosystem: Environmental > Aquatic > Marine > Intertidal zone | place: USA... | reverse complement strand
TTTCGCTTCGACCCACTTCCTGAACCAGAGTCTCAGCGCACATTTCAGGGACAGGGACCACGATTCCATGAGTCAGCCGCTGAGCTGGGTTTGGACCACACCTACCAGAATGGAGCGACTGGTCAGCTGTTTATGGTGGAATCTATCGGAGGTGGTGTGGGCTGGCTGGACGCGGACGCGGATGGATTTCCCGACGTGTATGGCGTGCAGGGGGGGCGACCGGCTGGAACCATAGACAGTCGCCCGACGGATCGTCTGTTTCGTAATGTCGGCGGGCGTTTTGTGGACGTCACGGATTCGGCGGGGCTGGACGAGCGGGGTTACGGGCAGGGTGTGGCTGTCGGTGACTGTAATGGCGATGGCTTTGACGACGTGTATGTCACAAATGTTGGTGACAACACATTGTATTGCAACAATGGTGATGGAACGTTTAGCGAGACGACTCAATCTGCCGGCGTACAGGATCCACGCTGGAGTTCCACAGCCGCCTGGGCTGACCTGAACGGTGATGCTTTTCCGGAACTGTACGTCTGCAATTACCTGAAGTACGACCCGTACGATCCGTTTCCCTGTGAGAAAAATGGTCTGCCAGCGCTTTGCCACCCACGTCAGATTGATGCCTGGCCTGATGAGTTGTTTCTGAACCGTGGGGACGGAACGTTTGAGACCGCCGCTCAGCAGCTGGGTACGTTCGGGCCGGGCAACAAGGGGCTGGGAGTCGCGATCGCGCACTTCAATGACGACGATTTGCCGGACATCTACGTCTGCAATGATACGACGGCCAACTTTCTGTTTCTGAATACAGGTGACGGATTTCGAGAAGCGGCGCTGGACCTGGGAGTCGCTCTGAATGCCAGTGGAGATGCCGAAGCAAGCATGGGAGTCGCTGCTGGTGACTATGACGGAGACGGGCATATCGATCTCTATTTGACTCACTTTACCAATGAATCCAACACCTTGTATCGAAACATAGGCGTGGGCGGTTTTCGTGATGTGACTGGCTCTGTGGGACTGCACGCACTGACAATGCCACGTCTGGGGTTTGGTGTCGTGATGCGTGATTTCAACGGTGACGGCCAGCAGGATATCTTCACGGCGAACGGGCACATTGACCACAACAATGCGGATGGTGACGGCTTCGAGCAGCCTGCTCAGTTGCTGACCGTTCAGGATGAGAGATGGTTTGATGTGACCGAAACGGCAGGTGCCTATTTCGCTGAGCGGCGCGTGGCACGTGGTGTTGCAACTGCGGACTTCGACCAGGATGGCGATTGGGATGTTCTGACCGCCAACCAGAATGCGCCGGCGGCTCTGCTTGTGAACGAATCGGAACGCGGTCACTGGTTAAAGCTGCGTCTTGTGGGCGTGGCCAGTGAACGCCGTGGTATTGGCGCTCGATTGAGTCTGACGTTCGGCGAAACGACGCAGTCGATTCAACTGACAGGTGGAACCAGCTTTGCATCGACTCATCAGCCTGTCGTGATTGTCGGCCTTCCGGATGCGCAGCTATCAGGTACAGTGACCATTCAGTGGGCAGGTGGAGCGGAGCAGATTCTCAGAGACGTTCGACCGGATCAGTCATTGATCATCGTTGAGGAACGACGGGCATTCACTGATCCTGCGTCAGTACAATGAGAGTGCGTTGAGGACTGCCATGAGGAAGCCAGCGATGAGGACGCCAAAATCGCACTTGCGGATGTTGGGGCTGGCCTTGCTTCTGCCCGTCGTCGCCGGTTGTTCCTCAGAGAACAAGCCGCACGATACAACACCACCTGACTCACCAGCTGGTCGGCCGTCGAAGGTACGGGCTGTTGTGACCTGGCGGCCACCCCCTGATACAGACGATTTCGTTGGTACTCAGGCATGTGCAAAGTGTCATCAGGACATCAGCGATACATATCGCACGCATTCGATGTCGATTTCGGCCGCTCCAGTCGCCGCAGCATTGCCGGAGGTTGAGGACTATGAGACGGTGGTTGCATTTACCTCAAGTGCGGGGCTTGAGTACAGAGTGTCCAGAGACGGTGACCATGTGCGGCATCATGAGAAGATGCTGGATGCGGATGGCGACATCGTCTATGACCAGTCCGTCGAGATGCAGTACGCTTTTGGTTCAGGAGTGCATGGCCGTTCCTACATCCACGAAAAAGGCAGTCTGCTGCTCATGTCACCGGTCACGTGGTATTCGGGCAAACGACGCTGGGATCTTTCCCCAGGCTACAATCCAGAACAGCATCCGCGTTTCGGGCGACGCCTGTCGGACGACTGTATCGCGTGCCATGTGGGACGTGTGAATCCTGTCGCGGGCAGCGAGCACCGTTTTCAGAGTCCACCGTTTCTTGAACATGCCATTGGTTGTGAGCGTTGTCACGGCCCAGGTCGGCAGCACATCGCGTTTCACTCCGTTGGTGCCAATGTCGATAAGGCCCCGGCGGACCCAATCGTCAATCCCGTATCCCTGCGGACAGCACTCCGCGAGTCGGTGTGCAATCAGTGCCATCTTCAGGGCATCGGGCGTGTGCTGCGCGCCGGACGTCGTCCCTTTGATTTTCGGCCCGGCATGCACATTAACGAAATCTGGACGACGTTTGTTACGGGTACGCGCGTCGACAGAGACGCTACAGAGATTCTGAGCCAGGTGGAACAGATGCGGACAAGCAAGTGCTACATCGCATCAGACGGACAGGTAGGCTGTACGTCATGTCACGACCCCCATTCCAGCCCGGGGGAGGATCGCGTCGCGTTCTATCGCTCCGCCTGCATGAACTGTCATGCTGATCCGCAGTCGGAATGTGCACTTCCCGCGGCCGAGCGTCTGCAGGTGACCGCAGATGATTCGTGTATCGACTGTCACATGCCACGATTGCCAAGCAACGTCCCTCATACAGCCAACACCGATCACCGCGTGCTGCGTCAGCCGGGCGGATATTCCGTGTCACCTGGTACGAAGTCGTCGCCTGTCTCTGTTTTCGATCGTACGGAGGGTGGTGTGGCGGAAATGGAATTGCTGCGGGCATCGGGCATCATTCGGGCGCGGCAGGCGGACAGCAGTGGCAACCCGGCCACTGCCCGCGAAGCCCTGTCCCTGCTGGTCCAGTTACCCGGAGGCTTCGAAGATGATCCCCACGTGCTGGATGCGACTGCAAGTGCCTGTCTGATCGCAGGCGACTACGATTACGCTTTGGCGTGCTGGGAGAGACTGCTCACTATTCAGCCCGAACACGAGTCGGCACTTCGTGGTCTCGGTGTGATTGCTGTTCGTACTCGACGGCATAAAGCTGCCGTTGAGTATCTGGATCGCCTGATTCCGGTCAACGGGTGGGACTCTGAACTGTTCGCCCAGCGAGCTCGGCTTCTCCGCGAACTGGGGCGGATGGATGACGCAATTGCTGACGCTCAGCGCAGTCTCGAAATCAATCCCGGACAGGATTCTGTTCATGACTGGCTGGATGCTGCATATCGAAATCGGGGTGACGCCGACAAAGCCACGTACCATGCTCAGCAGGCGATACAAATCCGTGCGGCACGCCAGAACTGAGTATGGATTGTGCTGAAGTATCTGTTAAGATCTGTGGCGCAATGCGTCCCGAATCGTTTTCGAACTGCACTTATGAGTCGCCTGACCGTTTACTGCCTGATTGCCCCGGGAGCAATAGCCGGACTCGTTGTGTGGCAATCACGCAGCCCTAAGCCTGTGGTGGATTCCCGTGACCGTGTCGACAGTCCTGAGCTTCATTCTCTGTCTCAGTTCGGACCGGCTGATTCCGTACTTGACCCCGAAAAACAGAAGGCCACCCGGGACAGCGAACACGCCACCTTTGAAATTGAAACGTATTTTGGCGAGCGGTTCTTGCAGGCGGTTGCCAGTCGATCGGTGGATCAGGTCGCGTGCAGTGATTTTGCGACCAGTATGGGTGTCAGCCGTGGCGATCTTGATAATGACGGAATCGCGGAGATCTACGTTGCGAACATGTACTCCGAGATGGAATGGCCGATTATCGGGGGCGTCGCTGACGATGACTTTCCTCCCGGTGTCTTTGAACAGATTCAGGAGTCCTGTGCCGGCAATACGATTTACCGGAAAGCATCTCTTTCTGAACCATTTCAGGAGCTGAGCCATTCTCCGGAGGTGAACGCAGTGGGGTGGGCGTTTGCGACTGCGATGGCTGACTTCAACGGCGACGGTTGGATCGACCTGCACGGAGGGACTGGCGATCGCAGCTTTCAGCGTCGCAAACCCGATGTTGAACATGTTTGTGGAGGGCTGTTGTGACACAGCCCATCGGTCGAACGTGTATTCTGCCCCAGCTTGGCGAAATGGATGCAGCACACGGAGAGTTTTGGGCTAAAACCCCGTTTCTTCTCCCACAGCTCGGCAAGAAATTCAGTGCCTACGAGAAAAATCGGTTGTTCCTCAACGTACCGCATGAGCCGTTCCTGAACGCGTCGTTCGTGTCGCAGGCTGATATTGATTCAGATTCTCGCTGCATCGTGGCTGCCGATTTCGATCGTGATGGCTACTGTGATCTGCTGGTTGGCCCCGATGGCGGCGGCCCGCTGCGGATGTTTCGCAACAGTTACCCCTGGCAGACGCACCGTGTTCGTGTGCGACTGGTTGGCCAACGCAGTAATCGTCCGGTCATCGGTTCGCGTGTGGTTTTGAAGCGCGGCGAACGACAGATTGTCCGTGACCTGTTCGCCGACAATGGTTGTCCGGGACAAGCCGCTGCGGGTCTGTTAATCGGCGTTGGGGCGTGCGAGCAGATCGACGAATTAACCGTTCGCTGGCCCACCGGACAGACACAGACGTTCACCGATCTGGGTGTTGATTGTGAAATTGTGCTGACGGAGGGGCAGTCCGATGTACAAATTACACCACTCCAATAACGATTTCGCCAGTATCGGCGCATGGCTGCAGAGAGCTGGTGGATATGACTGACAATTCTGCTCTGCCGACTGGTTTCGGGGCCCGCCGGCGTACGGTGATGTGGCTGATGTGCATTGTCGGCCTGGTAGCCGTCGGTGCGCTGCTGTGGTCGTCAGGTCGCGATGCCGGTTCGGTGGTGGAACGGCCGAACGATGCTGACAACAGGTCAGCCGACCATTCTGAGGCCCTTTCTGTACCTGGAGTCGATACGGTTTCGGAAACTGAGCAGTTTGCTGAAACGGCTCAGCGGCAACTCGATCGCATGCTTGAGTTGCTCAGTCAGGACTCGGCTGCTGCGGCTGAAGTATTGGCAGACATCGCGGTGCCGGAGGTCAGGTGTTCGGTACTTCGGCCGACTCAGTTGACCACTTCATTCGACTCGTCTTCCGTCACGGTTTACCGAGCTGCCAAAGATCATCCGCAGGAATGGCTTGAGGGGCGCGACCATTTGTGGGACCGGCTGGTGTTGTTGTCGGAACCGCTGATCGGTACTGAACAGCTGCATTTTAAGTTCAAGATCATCAGCGTCGAAGTACTTCCGGAATTACGCGTTGCGACGGACGTGGTCTTTCAGATCAGCGGAGCGAAGTCTGCGTCGTCTTATCAGCAGAATGCCGTGTGGAACTGCGTGTGGCAGGATCGAGGTGCCGACGTTCCTCGGCTGCTGCAGATTGGAGTGAATCAGTACGAAGAAGTCACGGGAAAGTCAGCAACCGGTCACGTCTTTGCAGACTGTACGGAATCCGTGTTTCGCGACGAACAGTCGTTTCCTGATCAGTTGATGCCTGGTATCGATTACTGGCGAAGTGCGATTCAGGCTCAGCACGGGGTGTATCCATACGGACACCATGGGATTGCGGTGGGAGACGTTAACGGCGACGGGCTTGACGATTTGTACGCCTGTCAGCCCTCAGGCCTTCCCAATCGTCTGTACCTGCAGAATTCAGATGGCACGGTACAGGATATTGCGGAAGCCGCCGGGGTCAACTGGCTGGACCGTTCGCGCGGCGCACTTCTGCTGGACCTTGATAACGATGGAGATCAGGACCTTGTCGTTGTGCTTAGCGACGTGCTTATGTTTCTGTCAAATGACGGTCATGCGCGGTTCACGGAACGTGCCGTTGTGCAGACACTGGAACCGGGTTCTCTGGCGGCCGCCGACTACGATCTGGACGGCGACCTGGACGTATTCGTCGCGAATTACGGTGACCGTTTCCTTTCAGTGTCCGAGAGCGCCAGCCCCGAACCGTATCATGATGCCAACAACGGCGGGACGAATATGCTGTTGCGGAATGACAGCGAATGGGGGTTCACTGATGTGACCGCCGAATCTGGTCTTAACATGAACAATACCCGCTGGAGTCTGGCCGCCAGCTGGGAGGACTTTGATAACGACGGCGATTCTGACCTGTACGTGGCGAACGATTTCGGACGAAACAACCTGTATCGCAACGATGACGGCCGTTTCGTCGACATCGCTGCCGCTGCCGGTGTCGAAGATATTGCTGCTGGAATGTCTGTGTCGTGGGCTGACTACGATCAGGATGGCAGAATGGACGTGTATGTCGGGAATATGTTTTCGTCCGCCGGTCTGCGCATTGCGAAACAGGAAGCTTTTCAGCAGCGTGCAAGCAGTCGCGTGCGGGGCGAGTTTCAGCGACATGCACGCGGCAATTCTCTGTTTCGTAATCTGGGGAACGGAACATTCGAAGACGTAAGTGTTGATGCCGGTGTGACGATTGGTCGCTGGGCCTGGGGATCAAAATTCGTCGATATCAATAATGATGGCTGGGAAGACGTCGTTGTTGCGAACGGTTTTGTCACGGGCCATCAGACTAAAGACTTGTGAAGCTTCTTTTGGCGGCAGGTCCTGTCGCACTCACCTACATCCAGCGAAGATACTGTGACGCGGGATGCATATCGTGATGGCTGGCAACAGATTCTCGCTATGATTCGAGACGGCGGTTCGTGGAGCGGGCACGAGCGCAACTGTTGTTTTCTGAATACCGGACAGACGCAGTTCGCTAACGTGTCCGCGGTCTCAGGTCTCGATTTTCTGGATGACGCCCGCTGTGTGGCACCGGTCGACTGGGACCTGGATGGTGATCTTGACCTGTGGCTTGTCAATCGGACGGGCCCGACACTGAGGTATGTGCGCAACGGAGGAACTGCATCCCATCATTTTCTGGCACTCAGACTGGTTGGTAAATCCTGCAATCGAGATGCCATTGGGGCACGTGTGGAAGTGACCACTGCTAATGGGAAACTTGTCCGGACACTGCACGCGGGGGACAGCTATCTGGCACAGGCCAGTAAATGGATCCACATTGGTTTGGGAGACAACACCGTAATCGAACGGGTGACCGTTGACTGGCCGGGCGGCGAGGTTGAAAGATTCTCTGACTGCGAGGCCGACGGTCGATATCGTCTGCTGCAGGGCTCGGGTACTGCTGCAGCGTGGTCGCCGCCGGAACGATCTGTTGACCTTTCTGCGTCAAAGCTGGAGACAGTCAAATCGGGGCGGGCGCGGCGAATCGTGTTACGAGACCGCGTGCCGGTTCCGGTGCTGGAATATGCTTCATTTGACGGTCAGTCTGTTTCGGTCCTCGGTAAGCCTTCGCGGCCCGTGCTGATTAATCTGTGGGCTACATGGTGTGCGCCCTGCCTGAAGGAGCTTAGAGAGTTCACAGAGGCCGAAGCTGAATTTCGCGCGGACGATCTTGAAATCGTCGCGTTGAACGTGGAAATTACGGAAGAGGACAGATCGGCCACTCTGGCGAAAGCGGAATCCTTTCTGTACGAACAGATTCACTTCCCGTTTCGGTCCGGCATGGCCAATTCTCAGCTGCTTGAAAAACTGGATGTGCTGCAGGAAGTCTTTGTTTCTCTTCGGGAAGAGTCTGTTCAGCTTCCATCAAGTTTCCTGATCGATCAGTTCGGGCGGTTGGCAGTGATCTACCCGGGCCCGGTCTCAGTGGAACAGTTACGGGCTGATGTTGCCGGTCTGAATGTCGTGCCAAATGCTGATTTTGCATCTGAACTGGACGGACTGTCCTTCCCTGGCCGCTGGTACAGCGAGTCGGTTCAAACTGGTGCAGTACTGATGGCGCTTACAGACGAGCTGCGGAGCCGAGGTTTGAAGAGTGACGCGCTGCGCCTTGGAGGACTTGCTGCAGATTTGATGTCTCGGCGTGGAACTGACCGGCAGCAACGTTTACGTCTGGCAACTCTATTCTTTGAAGAAGGTGAGTCTCTGCTGCAGCAGGAGCAATATTCGGCAGCTGTTCGGTTCCTTGGTGAGGCTGTGCGAGTGCAGCCGGATTGGGCAGAAGCACAAACAAATCTGGGCAATGCTTTTAATCGGCTGAACATGAGTGCTCAGGCGGAACATCATTACCAGCTGGCTTTACGTTCAGATTCTCAGCTCGTACATCCGCACTTCAACCTGGGGGTCCTGTATCTAAGTCAGAAGCGTACTGAACAGGCTGCGGAGCATCTTCAGGCAACGATTCAGATCGCGCCAGACTTTGCCGACGGACACAATCAATTTGGTGTTGCTCTCGCACGGCTCGGTCATCGTCGCGAATCGCTGTTTCATTTGAACGAAGCGCTGCGTCTTGATCCATCCCATGCCGCCGCACGTCAAAATCGCCAGGCTGTTCTTGCAGGAAAGGTGCCATGAGCCACCGACGCTGGTTGACACTCACTATTGCTGTGGTCCTGGTTCTGATTGTTCGTGGAAGTTCCATTTCTGCGCAATCCAGTCGCTCCAGTACGAATCCAGCGCAGGAGGTTTTGGTCGCAAAGATCGAGAGTTGGGGCGGGACGGTTACGGTCAACGATCAGAGTCGTAAAGTCGTACGTGTTTCACTGGCATCCACAAAAGTCAGCGATCGGGAGCTTCGTCAACTGACGTCACTTGACGGTTTACGTTCCCTTGACCTCAGCGATACAGGCACGCACGATGACTCATTGAACGCATTAAGCGGCTTCAGGAAACTCTTTGCACTTGATATCAGTACAACACACGTGACCGGCAAGGGGCTGCATCACCTGTCTGAACTGCCGGAGCTGCAGATTCTGGGAATGAGTGGCGCACAAACGTCTGATCAGAGTCTGGAACAGCTGGCTTCATTGAATGCGTTGACGCGAATTTCGATCAGCGGCAGCCGAGTGACGGATGCAGGACTGGCGTATCTCGTGAGTGTCCCGCGATTGGAACAACTCGATCTGCGCGGCACACGTGTCACTGGTGCCGGGTTTGGAGTCTTCAGAAAGTTAACGCAGCTGAACTCCGTTATACTGGCGGACACGCGGCTTACAGATGAAGGGCTGCAACTACTGGCAACGGACAGTCAACTAACTTCTTTAGTCGCCGACAACACGCGCATAACGGATGCCGGAGTTGCTCATCTTGAGCAGTGTTCACGTTTGCAGTCGTTGTCTTTAGGATTGACCCGAGTGACGGATGTCGGTGTTCAATCTCTGACTGGATTAAAGGATCTCCGGATGCTCAGCCTCTCCGGAACGCCGGTGACCGATGCGAGTCTGAGTCATGTTGCACAGCTTCGCAATCTGGCGGAGGTGAATCTGAATGCGACTCGGGTCACCGAGGCCGGTATCAAACGTCTGCAGGCAGCATTGCCGGAAGCACGGATTCACTGGTGATGCCGGACTTTGAGGCCGGACGCCGCGTTTGATCACGGCGTCTTTTTCGTCCGGTAGTATCAGTCGGAAGATCTTTGACCGTTGTTCCGTCCCGGATCATCTGCGGCTGGTGCAGCTGTTGCAGAAGATAACTTCGCAGTTGGAGGGGAGAAGCACGGACTGGGATTCGTTTCAGGGCAGGACAGAAAGGCAACGTGGCAATATTGGAGAAACAGAAATTTCGCGGTGATCGTTGGTTCGAAGAACTTCGACACTCAAAACCGCAGGCGAAGTGGGAGACAACATCTGGAGGACCGCGGTGATTTCGTGGTTGCAGAGTACAACGGGCGGCGTTACAGCCGTCACGAGGAATCGATCCATCCACCTCTCGCTGATATGTTGAAAGGGACCTGGAAATGTCTGACGGACGCAGCACACTGAACAGCCTGATGAGCCACCTGAGACAGGAACGAGACAAGGTGAAAGTCAGAATGCACCTTGCCGAAATGGAGGCTATGGATGAGTACGACCGACTCTCCGGTAAATTTGATGAACTGACAGTCAGTATACGCCCGTGAAAGACGCCGTCGCGGAGTCAGCTGAGAAGGTTGTCGCCGCGCTGTCACCTGCCCGACCCGTCAACTTACACCAAGCAAGCTGACGAAGCGGGGCGCGACGGCATTACCGTAGCACCGGGGCAGTCTGGAGCTTACACCGTTATTCATTTTGGCAGGGTCGGCTGATCGAATGGACCAGGCACCCCTGCCCGAAGTGGCGTCATGCATGACAGGCTCGCAGATTCGACTGCGAACCTGTTTGTTTTCCTGCGTCGTGATCTTTTTTCGGCGATTGTTCGTGCGTGTGGTGGTCTGCTTCAGTGACTCTGCGGACAGAACGTCACGGATCTCAGAACAGCCGGTTATATCCGTTCAACGCAGCGACTCGGTAGGCTTCAGCCATTGTTGGATAGTTGAAGGTTCTGTTCATGAAGTAGTGAAGTGTGTTGCCTTCTCCCGGTTGAGCCATAATCGCCTGGCCGATATGGATAATCTCCGTTGCATTCACGCCAAAGCAGTGAATGCCCAGGATCTCGAGTGTCTCCCGGTGAAAAAGAAGTTTCAGCATACCGACTGGTTGTCCCATGATCTGAGCGCGTGCCAGGCTTTTGAACATGGAATGTCCCACCTCGTACGGGACACATTCTTCGGTCAGTTGTCTTTCTGTTCTGCCCAGCGAGCTGATTTCCGGACTGGTGTAGATGCCGGTGGGTACGTCTTCCATATGAAGCGCATCGCAAGAGCCGTTGCCCAGATGCCGAGCGGCAATTCGTCCCTGCACATATGCGGCGCTGGCAAGAGACGGCGGACCGATGACGTCGCCGACGGCGTAGATGTGAGGCTTGACAGACTGGAAGTTTTCGTTGACTTCAATCTGACCGCGGTGATTCGGAGTAATACTGACGTTGCTGAGATTCAGGTCTTCGGTGTTTCCCGAGCGACCGTTTGCCCACAGCAGAATGTCGCTTTTCAGTTGCTTGCCGGATTTCAGGTGGACAACCACGTGATCGGAAAATGTCTCAATTCGGTCGAACACTTCGTTGTGTCGAATGCGCACCCCGGTATCGCGCAGGTGGTAACTGAGTGCGTCACAGATCTCGTCGTCCAGGAATTCCAGCAGATTGCTGCGTGTGTTGACCAGATTCAGTTTTACGGACAGGCTGCGAAACATGGATGCGTATTCGCAGCCGATTACGCCGGCACCATAAATCGTCATGCTGCCGGGCGTTTCCGGCAGGTCCAGAATTGTGTCACCGTCGTAGACGCACGGATGACTGAAGTCAACTTCCGGGGGATGATAGGGGCGCGAGCCGGTGGCCACGACGAATGAGTCCGCCGCCAGCGTGAGCACGCCTCCGTCGTTATTTTCAACGTGCAGCGTCTGATTATCGAGAAACGACGCGACACCATGATAAACCCGAACATCATTGCGCTCGTAAAATCGTCGCCGCATCTTCACCTGTTTTTCAATCACCGACTGAGCGCTGCGGCGCAGGTCGCGGTAGCTGATGTCAATATGAATACCCAGCTGCTGAAAGTTGGAATCTGAATTGACCTCCATCATGCGATAGATGGCAGCTCGCAACGATTTGCTGGGAATCGTACCAAGATGAGTGCAGTTGCCACCGATACGCGTTTGCTTTTCAACAACAGCAACCGACTTGCCCTGCTTCGTGGCTTCCATCGCCGCGCCTTCGCCACCTGGCCCGGTGCCGATAATGATGACGTCATATCGAGCATCCGGCGTGGGAGCGGGTTCTGCTGTGTTATCACCGATCATGATGTGGCCCCTGTCAGGCCGCAGTGTCGCAGCAGTGCATCCGTGTTCGGTTCGCGGCCACGAAAGTCCTGATAGATATCCATGGGATGTCGACTGCCGCCTTCAGACAGCACCGTATTACGAAATCTGCGGCCCGTGGCTGCAACCGCGGACTCATCGTCAAGGCCCGCTTCTTCGAAGGCGGCGAACGCATCTGCACTAAGTACTTCCGCCCATTTGTAGCTGTAGTAGCCGGCTGCATATCCACCTGCAAAGATATGTGAGAACGCGCACAGAAAACGATTCTCGGACAGCGGTGGCAGAGGCGACGTTTTTTCGGCGATCCGCCGATGAACGTCAAATACGGATTCAATGCCGTCCGGATCAAAAGTTGTGTGCAGTTCGATGTCCGTCATACCGAACTGCACCTGACGCAGCATGGCGGACGCTGCTCGGTAAGTACGGGCCTTACATATTTTTTCGAACAGATCATCGGGCAGTACCTCACCCGTTTCGTGATGAATTGCCATGCCCAACAGCGTTGGGCGATGATAACACCAGTTTTCCATGAACTGACTGGGCAATTCAACGGCATCCCATTCGACGCCGTTGATCCCCGACACGTCTCTGAGATCAACAGCTGTCAGCATGTGCTGCAGACCGTGCCCGAATTCATGGAACAGAGTCTCTACTTCACGAAAGGTCATCAGTGACGGCGTCTCGCCGACTGGTGGAGTGCCATTGCAGACCAGGTGTGCTACAGGCAGGCGCGTCTCGTCGGCGGTCACGGAACGAGCGACGCAGTCGTCCATCCATGCACCACCACGTTTGTTTTCCGGCCGCGAGTACGGGTCAAGATAGAAGCCGGCGATATGCTGATCCTGTTCGTTGAAGATTTCAAAATATCGCACGTCTTTGTGCCACACGGGGGCCTTCCCATCTGCAGCGCGTACCGAAATTCCGAACAGACGGTGACACAATTCGAACAGTCCGTCCATTACCCGCTGAAGCGAGAAGTATGGTCGCAACTCTTCATCGGTAAACGCATAACGCTGTTCCCGCAGCCGTTCGGCCCAGAAACCCACGTCCCAGTGAGCCAGGTCCCCATCGTGGCCGTTTTCGTTCGCCAGTCTGGTGATCTCTTCCAGCTCGGTCTGTCCCGCTTCCAGCGACGCTGCCAGCAGGTCATCGAACATTTTCTGCACCGCAGCGACATCAGCCGCCATCTTCCTGGAGAGACTTAATGCGGCGAAGTGCTCATAGTCAAGCAGCATGCACTTTTCGCCTCGCAGCTGAAGAATCTTTGTGATCAGCGGGTTATTGTCAGTCCTGCCGTCTGAAGCACGGGTCACGTAGGCTCGGTAGACCTGTTCGCGCAAACTACGACTGCGGCAGTGCTCCATGAATGGTCCGAAACTTGGTGCATCCAGTTTTACCCGCCACGGGCCTGAGTCTGCATTGGCATCGTCATGGTCCTTGTTTTCCTCAGCATCAGACCATGCCGCAGCGGCCATCCTGCGGAAACTTTCCGGCAGACCGTCGATGTCTGTGGCTGAAGTGATATCCAGGTGCCAGCTCCTGGTCGCGTCAAGGACGTTGTTGGAAAAGTCGCTTCCCAGTTGTGAAAGCGTTTGAGCGATTTCATTGAATCTTTCGCGAGCTTCTCCCTGCAGACCAATACCTGCCTGTTCCGCGGCCAGAATTGCTTGCGTGACGATCCGATGCTGAGCATCATTCAGGTCGATCCAGGTTGCTGCATCCCGGATAGCGCAGAAGCGTTCGTACAACGCCATGCTTTGCTTGCTCTTCAGGCTGAACTGGACAACTGAAGGCAGCATGGCCTCGTGAGCCTCACGAAGTTCTTCACTGTTGGCGACCCCCAGCAGATGACTCACAGGTGACCAACCGTACTCAAACAGCACATCGATTTTTCCGAGCGGTGACATCAACGCATCCCAGTCAGACAACGGGGCGGCTTCTGCCTGAAGAAGGTACGTCTCTGCCTGCTTCAGTATCGAAGTCATGGCCGGTTTCACATGTTCTGGTCTTATCGCGTCAAACGATGGCAGTCCTGTCTGACGTACCAATGGGTTTTCGTTTGTCATGGATATTTGTCTTCTTGCTGGCTACAGGGGACTCGTACGCTCTGCACACAGAAACACAAATGCACGGAATGTCTCCACGGCGGTGTGACGTTTTGTACACCGCACAGTCGACCTCTTCGAGGTCGACTGTGCGATTAAGTGTTGCTAATTCGGGGAACAGTTTGTGACATGCGGTTGCAAGTCAATCGGGAGAAAAAAACAAAATCAAAAAAAGGTCTCACGAACTTGTAACATCACGATGTTTCGCCGTTGTCGCCTAATTCATCAGTCATTATAAATTGGCACCTGTCATCAAGGCTGTTGGATGTTTGGTTGGATGGACAGTACGTTCTGTGCTGCGTTCCCGTTCCGTTGCACCAAATTGTTTCCCCGCCTTCAATCATTCCTGCCAATCAGACACCAACGTTCGTTGTCGTCGAGCGATTTCTTTTGAAAACGGTATGGCTCATGCAAAACCATCTTTTCGATCTGCAACCCGGTGAGTCTGTTCTGTTGGGACACTACAAAGTGACTCTTCTGGAAATTGAAGACGGAGCGGCTGTCTTTGAGATCGAGGGACCAGATGGTGGAATTCAGGTTGAGCCTGTTAGTTGTACGGAAACGGAAGAAGAACTAGCAGTCCTGGTGTAAAACCGGCTGAGTCACTTCATCCGTTGTTGACGCCGTCGCCGTTTCGTACGGCGTATTGTGTGTTCAGTGCACCTGACGCCCCTGTTGCCGGGGGGCCTGCGTCGAGGACGATTCGCGCGTCGTGAGCCGCGTCGTTCCCTGACCACAGTTGGCAGCAGACAGGGCGTAGCGGAGCTTGTGGACGCTGCCTGGTATGATGAGTATCGGGGGCCAGACAGGTGCAGCCCGGCGTGCCCCAGTGGCCGGCGGGTGGTTACCGTTTATTGCGACGATTCGTAAAGAGTCTGCATTCGTGAAGAGTCTGGGGATCTGATCACTTTCACCGATGTACGTGAAGTGTCAGAATATCTGCTGCTGGTGGTGTCACCAACAGCCGTTTGAGGCAGCACACCAGAGTTCGACTCATCGGATGATAAATATCCGCGCCGCCCCTGACGAGCGACCATTTTCACCCAACAGTATCATGTTGGTACAAGCAAAGCATTTTTTGTTATGTTCAAGTCATACCGCCCGGTGCTGTTCGTTTCTTTGTTTGTTAGCACATGCCTTGCTGCATCCGTGTCTTTGGCAATTGCCGGCTCTGACGGCGAAAGCAAGGGTGAGGATGGATTCGAGACGCTGTTCGATGGCACAAGCACGGAGGATTGGAACGGTGATCGTTCCGTTTTTCGAATCGAATCCGGCTGCATCGTTGGCGGGCAGTTGCAGGACCGCATTCCGCACAACTTTTTTCTTTCTCACATGCAGAGCTTTGGAGACTTTGAGCTGCGTCTGCAATTCAGATTGCTGGGCGAGAACACGAACGCGGGCGTTCAGATACGCAGTGAACGAATTCCCGACCATCATGAGATGATTGGCTATCAGGCGGATCTTGGTCAGAAGTACTGGGGCTGTCTCTATGACGAATCGCGTCGCAGAACGATCCTGGCGAAGCCCGATGCAAAGGAACTGGATAAGGTTCTGAAACGCAGCGAGTGGAACGACTACCGAATTCTGTGTGAAGGTCCAAGAATTCAGTTGTGGGTGAACGGGCTGCAGACTGTCGATTACACGGAAGCAGACAAGGAGATTCCGCTAACGGGAAAGATCGCCGTTCAGATTCACGGGGGAGCGCCCGGTGAGGCGTGGTATCGCAACATCCGCATTAAACGTCTGCAGAACTAGTGCCTTTATGTCGTGCCTTTGCGAGGCAGTGACTTACGGCATGAAACGTCAGCAATGGCCTGTACGGAAGCTCGGAATAGCCTTGTCGCCGACTGTCTGCAGGCCAATTCTTAGTTCACTTATACTACCGGAACGATATCACTGATGTCTCAATCTGCCGTCAACTGGAACAGCACACAACTCACCGCCGGCTGGCAAAAAGGTGTCACCGCGTTTTATTATGCCCTGGGCATGACTGATGCTGATTTCGACAAGGCTCAGATTGGGATTGGCGTGCCGCTGCTGGAAGGAAACACCTGTAATGTGCATGCGTACGAGTTGGCAACCGAGCTTAAGAAGGGGTGTGAGGACGCCGGTTTGCTGGGGTTTCCGTTCGGTACACCTGGAGTCAGTGACAATCTGAGTCAGGGACTGGAGGGCGGCAACGCCAGCCTGCCTTCACGCAATCTGATTGCGAACAGCGCCGAATGCGTCGTGACGGCTCATTGCTATGACGCACTGATCGGAACGCATCATTGCGATAAGAATGGTCCCGGATTTGCAATGGCGCTGGCCCGCACCAATTATCCGGGGCTTGTTGTCAGCGGGGGAAGTATTCTTCCCGGCTGTCACAACGGCAAGGACATCACGATTCTGGATGTCTACGATTCCCAGGCCGCTGTGTCGGTTGGTGAAATGTCTGAGGCTGAGAGTGACGAAATTTTGCGCAACGCCTGCCCCGGTCCCGGCGGCTGTGGAATTGCGGCGTCCTTCAACACCTGGGGCATCGCCATGGAAGCGATAGGTTTGATGCTGCCGGCCAGCAGTTCGACCCCAGCAGTTGATGCTGAAAAGCGAGCCGAGTGCCGCCGCGTCGGAGCAGCTTTGAAAAACCTGCTGGAAAACAACATTCGTCCCAGAGACATTCTGACCCAGGCAGCGTTTCGTAATGCGGCGATATCGATCGCTGCGGCCGGAGGTTCCACGAACGGCGTACTGCACCTGTTGGCCCTTGCTCGTGAGGCAGAGGTCGATTTCAGTCTGAAGGATCTGCAGCCGATCTTTCGTGAGACGCCCGTGTTGTGCAGTTTTGCTCCTCGAGGTCCCCGAACAATGGTCGATCTGCATAAGATCGGTGGAACGCCCGTGCTGCTGAAGCACTTGCTGGACTGCGGCCTGCTGGACGGAGCATGTCTCACCGCAACGGGGAAGACTATGGCCGAAAATCTGGCTGATGTCCCTGCTCCGCCGGACGGACAGGATTTGATTGTCGATCAGGACAACTGCTACAAGCCGTATGCGGACATGCAGATCTGTTTTGGGAACCTGGCCCCTGACGGCATCGTCTTTAAGGTCTCCAGCATGAAGGATCCGGTCTTTGAAGGTACGGCCATCTGTTTCGACGATCCTCGCGATATTGTGAAGGCGGTCGAAGAGCGACGTATCAAACCCGGCAGTGTTATTGTGCTGCGATACTGGGGCCCCGTAGCGTCCGGCATGCCGGAAGTCCTGGTGGCCACGGCTGCTCTGGCTGTGCCGGAACTGGACGGTAAGGTGGCGTTCATTTCGGACACGCGAGTTTCTGGCGTATCACACGGTGCTATCGGCGTGCACTGCGCTCCGGAAGCTGCGGTTGGCGGCCCGATTGCCTGCGTGCACGATGGTGATGCGATTGTCTTTGATCTGATCAGGGGGACGATCGAAGTCAAAGTCTCGGATGAGGAGCTGGCGAAACGAAAGGCCGCTCTGCCGCCGTGGCAGCCTCGAGACCCGCGTCGAGGCTATCTGGCTGACTTCTGTGCAACGTCAGCGCAGTCAAACCACGGCTGTGTCAGTGCCGCACTGATTCCGGCGACACTCTGCGAACCGGTAATCTAATCAGCTCGTATCGGTCACGTTCGGGATCGTGAGTTGCGATGGGAATTCTTCCGCGCCGTCTCGGGATGCGTCCTTAAAGCAGTTGCAAAACTGGCGGCAATCCGACGCTTGAGCAAGGGGCTGTCAGGACTTATTTCGTCTTCAGTTCCTCGCTCACGCTTCGATTTTCCAGGCAGTGTACAACAGTCGTTCTTTGAATGTCTTCTTGGCCTGCTCCTCACTGGTCAGTTTCATCCGGTGTATGGTAGCTTTTTCGGCAGTGGTATTGGCTTATGAAACGCCCGTATTGGTGGCTTTCTGGCCCGTCGGTTTGCCGTCGGGGTTAAGACCCTGCATGTCGGATGTCAGGACATCCTTCGCGAATACGGGGACGTCTTGTTGTTGGGATCCAGCAGTCGATGCCCCACTGCCTGTCGCCGCACCCTGGAGTTGGCAGAGACGGTTTGCACGGCGCCTTCCTGAGCAATGGCGGCACCGCCAAGTACGGGGGCGGATGAGTCGGCCTGTCAGCCCCGTTTCTGAATCTCGGAATAGTGCATGCGCTGATTGAAAACGACCGAATGAAAGTTGGGCCTGTGGCGACGCACTGATGTGCGAAGGACAGATCCCTGCGACTTCATACACTCTCTGCAACATTGATTGCCTCGCTTATCTGTTGTGCGTCGGAAACAGCGTGTGCCCAGGTGACCGCCACGGATACACGGGCGAATTCGAACAGTGAGCAGAGACCAGGAATAATTTCGGTTCCGCGTGACCCGTAAGCTGCGCTGAAGCGCATTCATGCGAGACAGGTTCTGGTCGAGACGAGAAACTCTACATTTGCACCGTCGTCACTTACTCTGTTTCGACTGGCGAGGCTTGAAGCGGAATAACGCGTCTACAAGGCGACCGACACCAAATTCAGAACCAGTTTCAACCATCTGTTCCAACAATCGACTGAAGCGCCTCTGGGTAGCGACAAGTTTGCAATGTTGACTAACATAGCCTTGGTTGGAACCGGGACGCTGTGTAACAAGGGAGAAGCCGACCAGGTGCAGGTGACTCCTTGGGGCGATGGCCGCGGGGCTACGGAACGGCATAACTCACCGGCCTCGGACCAGACAGCCACGATTTTATGGCAAAATACCTTCGGCCTGTACAGTCCGTCCTTCATCCTAAGGAGCCTTCGCCGGGGACAGGGAAGCCGTGACACAGGATGAATCGTGTCGGTCACATCACACCAGTTTCTAAATGGCTCGGCGCACATTAATCCGAATGCTGCGTATCTGCCCATCCCAGGCACTGGCAGATTCTCGATGGGCTGCCCGAATCGGAGCTGGGGATGGCTGCCGGCATATTTGTAAACGATCGTGTTAATGTGGCCGCACTCTTATCTGATGCGGCCGCTAACCGTTTCAAAGTCGGCGACGTCGGCCCAGGCAACCTCTGTAGCGCGGCTGAACTTCAGGCCAACGTGTGTCCTTTCACTGAGACCGTGGGGCACTCGAAGGTCACCGTGTGGCGTAATGACGAAAACGCGATCAACCGCAGCTCAGGTCCAGAAGGTTGGGGAGTGTTTTCAAAAACGAACGGGAGCTTACCCGCAAAGCACGGATTGTAGATATTGGCAGGTGGCGCAAAGCTTAAAATAACTCAGCACTTTATGACGAACTGACAGGGACTCATCTTCTGTTTTATGCCCCATTCGGTTCAGATGAATACGCGGTTCAGATGCTTACGCCACCAGGGCCCTTATTTATGTGGAGGTCGTCGGTGCCGCCTATAACTGGGGCAACCGTCGGCAGCTGTGGCTCGTGACGAATCGAATGTCGATTTCTTTTATCGGTTTCCGCTGATTGACATAACTCTCGGCTACCAGGAGGTGATCAATCCGGCTCCGGCTCCCGACAACAACTCTGCCTCCGTATTCAGCATCCGGTTTCGGTTGACGTTTTGAAAATGTGAGATGCCCGAAAAGGGGCTGCTTGCCGTCAGTCAGCAGGGTCTCAGCAGTCTGCAGCGGCTGGTGAACTTACCTGGTCGACGACGCGGAGTTATCGGCCGACTCTGCCAGCGACCAATAGATAAGTGACTGCTGGTCCTTAACCAGAACTCCATGCTGCAACAGAACGGGCGGTGCCCACGTGGGGCTGTCCGCAACTTTCCAGGCCGCGACTTTCTTATAGCTGTCGCCGCTCGCTGCAAGCATCTGCAGTTCTCCACTGTCGATCAATGCGACAATGTGTCCCGGAACCGACAGAAACATTACGTTCTGCCCCGTTCTGCCTGGCCCCAGCCAGCGGATCTTTCCGCTGTCAGTATCCAGACAGAAAAACTGCCCCTTGCTGTAGTGAGATAAGCCATACAGCAGGTTGCCGTTGACGACGGCGGAACTCATGTCCAATGCCACCTTTTCCTGGCTCCAGCGTTGCTTCACGCTCCAGACGCCGTCGCTGAGCCGCGGCTCCAGGCTGTACACGCCTCGGTTTTCACCGCCCAGCAGAATACGTCCATTATGGAATGCAGGCGTCGGCATATTCTGGTTATGGGTTCGGTGAGGAAAAGGATGTCGCCAAAGCAGCCGACCTGACTGGCTGTCCACTCCCACGAGGGCTTCATGATTCCATTCGACAATCTGTCGTACGCCGTGAATCTCAGCCACCAGGGGGGACGAATACGAAGGACCGTCGCTGCCCTGGCTCCAGATTTCGTTTCCGGTTGCCACATCAAGAGCCACAAGGGCTCCCTCGTTGTCGTTGCCGAAGTGTACGACGACACGATTGCCATCGACGATTGGTGAAGTGGACACACCCCAGTTGGGTCGGTTCTGCTCGAAATGCGATCCGTAATCACTTCGCCACAACAGTTCACCGGAATCCGCATTCCACGCAGACAGATCTCCGGTGATGCTCATCGTAAAGATTCGACCGTCGGCCAGCACAGGCGACGACTTTGGTCCCGTACCGTGCCACTCGCCTCCGGGCGACGCCTTAAACGGAACGGCGTGCTGTTGACGCCACTGTACGTCGCCTGTCTTCAGGTCAAGGCACCAGAGAACTTCATTCTCACCCTGTCGGGCGTGCTGGTAGATTCGCCCAGCGGTAACCAGCGGTGATCCGTAGCCCGTACCCACTTCGACCTGCCAGCCTTTTGTTAACTGTACCGGCCACTTCGCCGGTGCTTCGAAGTCTTTGACCCAGCCGTTCCGCTCAGGGCCCAGCCATCCAGTCCAGTGAATGTCTGCAGCAGACGCGGGCTGCGAGGTGCCGGCGCCTGAAAGAGTAATTAAGGCTGTGGTGGTCAATAGGACGCAATATCGCATGTCGGGGCTTCCTGATCTGGTGCTTCATGAGCGAACGATCGAGACCGGTGCTGATCATGATACCGGTCACAGTCGTTCTGCTACTGAACAGTTGAGTAATCCGTTGCTTTCATGTAGATCGATTCGGGTCTTTCTCGCAGAAATCGGCCATTCTTTTGCGATTCTTTGGCGACCTTCTTCCACTCCTGGTCACCGCCGAATGACTTCCATGATGTCCCCGCAGATTCCCGGCTCTTGTGACGCACGATGTAGATCAGAGTGTCTTTGGAACCGGGTTCGTCAGTCGGGTGCCAGTACGCAACGGATGTCAGTCCGTGGCGATTGAACAGACGAATCGTGTGATCTCGAAAACGCGCGTCTAGATTACTAAGCTTGTCCTCATTGCAACGATAGATACGCAATTCAAACACAGCGTCGCCGCCCTTCCCCGCGTTTGCGAAGTCAGGCGTGTAGTCTGTTGCGTCCATGAACACCGAATCCGGTGCTTTGGCCAGGATCCGTCCGTCTTTCTGTGATTCTTTGGCGACGGTCTTCCAGTCAGGGTCTGCCAGGAACGCCTGCCACGAAGCCTTGGCTGCATCGCGGTCTTTGTGCTTCAGTACGTAGATCAGCGTGTTCTTCGCTTTCGGGCCGTCGGTAGGCACCCAATAGCCAACCGATTCCATGCCGTGTTTCGTAAACAGTTGCACAGTGTGATCGCGGAACCGTGCATTCAGGTTATCCAGTTTGCCTTCGTTGGTGGTGTACGTTCGCAGCTCATAGACGTCGGCAGTTGCCTGCTGCGGACAAAGGAAAAGGCTGGACAGCATGACGCCCGTGAGCAGTTGCAAAATTACTTGATCGAAATTCATTGTCTATTCCTCGTTGCCGAATGCTGAATGGGATTTGTTTGGCACAGCATAGCAGGGTTCATCCCAAGATTACCCTGAGCGTTGAAGTCGATTGGGGCCAAATTTCGTTTTCTTAGGGAACGCTGCGGACCCACATGCCCGGTTGGGGGTCAGCTCCGTTCAACGATCCACCAGCAACGTACAGTCTGTCGCCGATGATCGCAGCGGCGGGGGAAGACAACGGCCTGGGCAACTCGCCGACGATTTGCCACTCACCACCTGGCATGCCGGCAACGATGTGTTGATCGATTCGCCGTCTTTCGTCACGTGTCATGCCACCAACAACGAAGATTCGACCTTTGCTTAGAAAGGTGCTGCCTTCCGCGTGTGAATGAGGTCCGGGAAGTTCAGGGCCTCTGGTCCATGAATCAGTGCCGGGATCGTATATGTCAACCCGTGGCTGGTCATCCTGTCCCTTGTCATGTCCAAATTGGCCGCCGATTGCATAAATCTTTCCCGCGAAGCTTACGGCGCTGAACTGATTGCGAGCGGCTGGCATCGCAGCCAGGTTTTTCCATTCGGCCGCGCTCTGAGAATCTGCCTGCAGATCGAGTCGCCAATGGTCGGCGGCATCGGTGAGTCGGTCAGGCATCAGCCCCCCGATGTAGTGCAGGTGACGACCAACGAGTGCAAGGCCCCCCCCCGCCCTGCGTTCCGGCAAAGGCGGTGCTGCTGTGAATGTGTTTTTGTCGATATCGTAGTTCCACACTTCAGTGATCGCGTGCCCTTTGTAGCCGTCCTTGAATCCACCGGCGATCCACACTGTTCGACCGTCCAGCACCGCGTTCATGTGCGTGATGGCACTGGGAAGATCAGTGCGCTGTTGCCAGCTGGTGTCCATTGGATCAAAAACGTCAACGCGTTTGCTGGACTTTGTTCCCTTCGTGTATCCGCCGAAGACGTAGAGCCTGCCATCCAGCACGACGGTCCCCGCCTCCCAACGCGGCACCGGCATGTCGGGTAGTTTCAGCCACGTGACATCCGATACCTCCTGGGCAGCAAAAGCGTGTTCAGCAGACGCGATGACCAGTGTGCTGAGAATAAAACGGTAAATCATGAAACAGTCCACTTCTGTCGGCGTTGCTCTGATCAGATTCTACAAATGCTTTTTGAACCAGTCGGTCGCCAGCTGTTGAGCTTCTTTGCGTTTCTCGGCGTAGATTCCGTAGTGTTTGATGCCTTTGACGCTCACCAGCTTCTTAACGCCGTTCGATCGTTCAAAAGCAGCGATGGCATGGTCCTTGTTGTCGAAGAGTTCTTCATTTTCCGCAATGATGAATAACTTAGCGCAGTTCTCGCACCGCCCGATGTCTTCGATCGGAGCATAGCGCATCAGCTTTTCCCAGACCGGTTGCCCTGTCATGCCGCTGAATTTCGCGAAGGGTTCGGGATAGCCGATTTCTCCACGAGTTCTGGCAGTGCTTTGCTGGAAGACATGCTGCCGCAGCTGTGGGCTGGCTTCAAGTGCCCATCGTGCGTCCATGGAACCGACCTGACTGACGAATGCTTTGACTCGAGGATCACGTGCGGCCACGTAAACAACGTGACCTCCGGAAAATGACGAGCCCCAGATTCCAATGCGGACTTTGTCGCAATGCTGCTCCCCCTGAACCCAGTGGATGGCGTTCATGATGTCCGTGGTCTGATCGATCGGGTCCACGACCCCACGGACCTCCGCCACTTCCGCTGTCAGTTTTCCGTCTTCTTCCGTCGGAACTCTTGAGGCCGTCAGTCTTGCGTCACTTCTGCCCCAGCCTCGATAGTCAAACGTGACGACAAGAAACCCGGCCCGAGCAAAGACGATTGCATCCGGTCGCAGCGACTGAGCCGTACCGCCCCAGCCATGACTCATGATGATCGTGGGCAGCTTGCCATCGGTCGTCTTCGGCGAGAATACCTCCGCCGCCATCCGAGTGCCT
>Ga0315316_10000613_pt1 | contig 23790 bp, 21 predicted proteins | sample M160m3416metaG_FD_203702 | JGI IMG/M metagenome (GOLD analysis project Ga0315316, IMG submission 203702) | Ammonia-oxidizing marine archaeal communities from Monterey Bay, California, United States - M1 60m 3416 | ecosystem: Environmental > Aquatic > Marine > Intertidal zone | place: USA... | reverse complement strand
TTGATTTTAGTTTGAATTGCATATAGATATGAGATAGTTTCTTCTATATCTTTAGGAGATATTGGAAGAATGAATTCTAAAGTATTTAAAATAGAGAATAAGAATTTAACGAGAGATGACCTTGGAGAATGAATCATTTCTATGTGTTGGAAAAAAATATTATTCGTTTTACAGAATTCTCTAATGGTTCCGCCAGATGTAAAAACTGCAATTTTTGCTTTGGAGTTGTGAGCATTCTTTAAGATTGTTAGTGTTTCATCCGTATTTCCAGAAACACTTACAAAAATAATTAATGTTCTATCATCAACAGTATTTGGAAGTGCATAACCTTTGACAGTTTTCACATGGAGATTTTCTTTTGATAATATTGAGTCTATAACATCACATATTGAACCTGACCCACCCATTCCAATTAAAATAATATGATCAATATTTTTAATATTTAATTTTTTTAGGTTTTTATCTTTATAACTTTTTTCAGCAATTTCTGGCCAAGAGTCATAAACTTGAGACATTTTTTTTGAATCAAAAAATTTTAAATCTTCTAAATTCATATATGAAATCATTAACATCATCATAAAATCTTAACTACTAATAAAATTCAAAAACATACAGGAAATTCATTCAAAGATTGTCTGATATGGATTATTTTGATTTTTCAAACCAGAGCCAAGGTATTTTCATGTTTAACAAGAGACTTAAATTAGATACATCGTCTTTGAAATAATTTTCTAATTGAATTCTTTGTTCTTTTAACATAATAGGTTTAGAGATTTTTTTATAGGAAGATTCACCTAATTTTTCACGTAATTTTGGAAATGGTAGTACAAATTTTCTAAGAATTTTAAAAAGTGATTGTTTTCTTAAGATGAATTTTATTATGAAATTTTTAGGTATGGCAAGTTCAGCAAATTGATCTATATTTTTAATGTCTTCGGTAATTCCAAGAAAATTGTGAATGTCCTCTAATACTTTAGTTGGATTTTGTTTTAAATTCTCTGTAAACCAGATGCCTACATTTGTTACTCCAAATGTTTCAAGATATTTTTTAACTTGTTCATTGTAAAGACTTCTTTCTAATAGATGATTTTTTTGTGTTATTCCTGTGTTTGGAAAGTTTTTTCCAGAAGGAGGATTTTCCATTATTGCATCTCTAAATGTACAGTTTAAGTTTTCTTTGGCGATGTGACTATTATAATCAGAAAATGTTCTTTCTACAGGATCACGTAATAAAATGATAATTTTAGCATTGGGAATTTTTTTTTTAATTAATATTGATGAATCAGGATCTGATAGATAGCCAGGATTTACTTCACCAATAATTTTTTCATTAGTGATACCTGAAAAATGTTGGAGATATTCTTTTTCAGTTAATTTTTGAGTATAGTTATTTCCTCTAAAATGAGTGATGTATTTTGGAGTTGGGAGAAAAATACTCTCAAGTGAACGAAGATATCTATACAAAGATGTAGTTCCCGATCTTGGAGCACCAACCACAATGAATGTAGGCCAACTATTCAATTTTTTATCACCAATGTTTCACAATGAGTTTTCTAAAATAGTAAATGTATGAATTCATTTTTTGGTATTTTGATTTTTAAATTGATATGGTGTAGAACCGGAGATTGTGCTAATTTCTTTGTTAAAATCTTTAATTTGTTGTGGGATATCAATACCAACAATTTTACTCCAAGTTGAGATTAGTTTTGTAAAGATTATACCTTTTTGTCCGTTGTTAAGTAATTTACCATTAACGGAAGTTATCGGTAACATTGCAAAAGGGGTACCTGTGAAAAATGCTTCATCGGCATTTAATGCATCATCAAGAGTAATATTTTTTTCTACACATTGAATTCCTAATTTTTTAGCCATATCAAGTACATGTCTACGACTAATTCCAACTAAGATATTTCTTGGTTCGGGAGTGTAGAGAATATTATCTTTTACCATAAAGAAATTTGCTCCAGTTCCTTCAGCAATAAAATTATCAGGATCTAAAAGAAGTGCCCAATTATTATTTCCATTATGTTTTGATATTTCAATATTAGCCATCATATAGAATAATCTACTTCGATTTTTTATTTTTGGATCCATTAAGTTTTCAGGGATAACTTTTTGGGAAGGAACTATTGCATTAATTCCAGTTTCAAATAATTTATCCATTCCCTTAACAGTCCATTTTAATGGGAAATCAGCAATTATAACCGTGGATTTTATTTTTCCATCAAAAACATCTTCATAAATTGCTAGTGGGCCTCTACTAACGTTTATCATCAATCTATGTTCGTCAGTATTTTCAAAGAACGGCTCATTTTTTTTTATTGTCTCAAGACATGCTTGTTCTAATTCATCTATAGACAAATCTATTGAGATTTGAACAGAATTCATTGAGCGAAAAAGTCTTTCAAGATGTTGTCGCAATTTAAATTGTTTTTTACCATAAGAACGTGTCATGTCAAATACCATATCTCCAAACATTAGAGCTGAATCATAAATTGATATTTTTGCATCTTTTTCAGATACAAATTCACCATTGATGTAAACTAATCGTGACAATTCATTTTCTCCTCTTTAATAGAAAATTCTTCATAATTACCTCACATAAGAAAATATCTTCAGGTTCATCAATTTCAAAGTGTTTCCAGTATTCCATTTCAGATATTCCAATTTTTCCACCTAAACGATTATTATATTTTAATAAAATTTCAGGTTTGAACATATAGAATGAACCATTTTCTTCATATTGTTCAGGGAATTCCTGTCTTCTTGGTCTATGCATATGATCATAGTTAATACTATTCCAAATTCCTTTTTTGTTTTTCCCCCAGATGAAAAAATCACCTATTGGAGATGCAGATATCATAGAATCATAATTAAATTTATAAAATTTTTTAATAGCATTATCAATATCCAAGGATTCACGAATCGGGGATGTGGCTTGCAATCCTATAACCAGATCAATTTTTTTCTTATTTTTTTGAATTTTATTAATAGCATGTAGATATCCGTCTTCTGCAGTTGAAAAATTTCCACATAATGATTTAGGTCTTTTTACAACTTCAATTCCATATTTACGACCTAAAGATAGAATTTTTTCGTCATCAGAACTTAGCCAAACTGAAGATATGTTTTTAGCAGTTTTTGCTTGTTCGATTGACCAAGCAATCAAAGGTTTGCCACAAAAATTTTTTAAATTTTTTCTTGGAATTCCTTTTGAACCACCTCTAGCTAAAATAATAGCAACATTATTTTTCATTTTTACTCGGATAATCCATTTGCAAGCCAACCACCATCAACATAAAGATCCTGACCTGTCACATAATTGGATGCGTCAGATGCCAAGAAAATACATGGGCCAACTATATCTTCTTTTTCACCCCAACGATTGAGCATTGTTCGTGAAGTTCTAGCCATCCTTAATTTAGGATTTGACCAACTTTTTTTCGTCATTTCTGTCTTCATATATCCTGGACCAATATTGTTAACTCTTATTCCAAATTTTCCCCAATCTTTTGCAAGTGATTTTGTTAACATTTTAAGTCCACCTTTAGATGCAACATATGCAGGATTGTTTGGGAATCCTAATTCAGCATTTATACTTGTAAAATTAACTATTGAACCATTTTTCTTTTTTAGCATGTATTTTATGGCAGTTTGACTACAAAGAAATGCTGCTTTTAGATTCACATTATTTGTAACATCCCATTTATCTTCTGGATAGAATTTTTTTTCATTTTCAGGAAATGTGACACCAGCACCATTAACCAGTACATCAATTTTTTTATGTTTATAGAAAATAGATTTACAAATTTCTTCAAATTTGATCTGGTTAGTTACATCACACTCAATAAATTTTAGGAATTTTGTGAGTTTTTTTGGTATCGGCTTTGAAAGATTAATATCTATAGCAAAAACATTTGCTTCTTCTTTTGCCATACTTTCAGCCACAATACGAGCCATTCCAGTACCTCCAGCTCCAGTAACAATTATCGTTTTTTTCTTTAAAGAGAACCTTCCAGACATTATAAGAATTCAACAAATTGGCTTAATCAGTATTACGAATAATTTGAATTAGACAAATTTTTGTCTTAATTTTTTGATATTTTCTTCTTCAGAGTTCCAAATTTTCTTTTTACCATCACCCATCACTTTTTCAATTGTTCTGATAGTTGAAACTAAATGAGTTAACCCATTAGGTTCTAAAGAAGCACTTTGATCATGACCATAAAGTGTTCTACCAAGAGTGATATGTCTTTCAATTGAAGATGCTCCTAACATTACTGCGGGAATACTAACAGAGATTGCATTAGGTTCATGTCCACTATAACCCACATTGCATTTGAATTTCTTTTTTAGAATACATATCATTCTTAAATTTGCTTCTTCGATATTCATTGGATAAGCACTATGAGTATGCATTAGTTCAAATGGACATTTAAATTTTCTAAAAATTTTAACTGCGTTTTCAATATCTTTCATTGTACTCATACCTGTAGAAATGAATGTGTGTTTCTTTTCTTTTGCAATAATTTCAAGTAATTTATGATGTATTAACATGGCAGATGCAACTTTATTGTATTTTGTTTTGAACTTTTGCATGGATAATTGACTTTCAATATCCCAACAAGACACAAACCAATTAATTTTATTTTTTTTTGCATGTTTAGATATTTCTAGGAATTGTTTATTATTGAATTCACGATGTAACCTCATTTCTCTTTGAGTTGTTCCCCAAGGACTATCTAAATGTGAATCCAGAAATTCTTTATTGTATATTTTTTCTACATTTTTCTTTTGGAATTTTACTGCGTCGCAATCAAATTTTGCTGCAACTTCAATTAATTTTTTCGCCATATTAAGATCGCCCATATGATTTGTACCAATCTCTGCAATTACAAAGACTCTTGAACCTGGGAATTTGGTTTGGTTTCTATTCTTGGTCATTTTTTCTCCTATGTTTAAGAATTAATTCAATGAATTCACGAAAAGCCCCATTACCACCACTGTTATGACAAACATAGTCTGAAATAGATTTAATCTCTGAATGACCATCAGAGGGAGTTCCAGATAACCCAACAGATAACATAATTTCTAAATCATTTAGATCGTCACCGATATAAGCAATATTTTTTGGTTCAATTTTTAATTCATTTTGGATTTTTATTAATTCATTTTTTTTATTTTTAATTCCAAGAATAGTTTTGTCAGCATTAATTTTTTTTCCACGTAGTTTTACAATATCAGAATTTTCTCTAGTTAATAGGATTACTTTGATGTGATTATCATGAAGAAGTTCCACACCCATACCATCTCGGACATTAAATTTTTTTAGTGATTCACCCATGCTAGAAAAATATATTCCACCATCAGTTAAAACACCATCTACATCAGATATTACTAATTCAATTTCACGGCATTTTTTGATAAGTTTTTCCATGTTAGTATTTTTTTTGAAAGAGAGTTACATATAAGATTCAGTATTTATTCATTTTTTATTGAGAGATGATTAGACTCCAGATTTAAAATAGTTTAATAGGTTTTTTTGATTAAATAATTTCCAATTTTTTCGAAATGTGCTTTATTAGTATCTAAAAAATTTTTCATCTTTTGTTCAGATATTTTCACATCAATTAAATGTGAATCATGAAAAAATTCATGTGCTTGTATTGTGTAATAACCAAATAGATCAAAATCAATTGAATTGATTTCAAGTAATTTTAATAATAGATTTAATTCGTCAGGTTCAGGTTTTTGATTTAATGAATTTTGAATTAGTGATGTTAATTCATCAAATGAGTTCATCTTTGTTACACTAGATATGTTAGAATAAAGTACATCTCCAAAAACAATTACGGGTATACCATAAAACAATGCTTCAAACCCAGAAGTACCAACAGCAGTTATTACTAGACTACATTTTTTATATATTTTTTCACTAGGAAAAGAAGGATGAATCAATTTTACATTATTTAATTTTAGGATCTTTTTATAATATGAGATATCTCTCCAAGTTCTATTTTGACCTGGATGCTCTTTAACGTATAATTTGTATCCATCAGGTAGACTTTTGACAATTTGCGTTATGCTGTTTAATTGATCTGCATAATCAGGAGCCCCAAGTAAGAGATTTCTATCGGGTTCAACTTGTAGGGGAAAATAAATGAAATTATCATCAACAATATTTTTTTGGAAATTTTTATTAATGAAATTCTTACGTAGAGATTTTTTAAATAAATTTTTAATGGAATAAAGAAGTACTTTATTTTTTGTTCTTCCAAAATATGTATAATGTGTTTTGATATTTGAATTGCTGTTGTTAAATAGAAATTCGTATGCAGATTTTATTAGACTTAATTTTGATTTTCCAAATTTATCTATATAATCTACAATTTGAGCATTAACATTAAATTGTTTTAAAATATTACGTAGTTCCTCAAACGATTTTTCTTCTATACGAATAGCTTTAGTATCATATGAATCAAGTTTGTTTATCTTAGATGAGGCATATGTTTGATATCCCAAAAGTGAAGGATTGATTACCAATGGGATCACTCCAAGAGTTTTACATAGTTCATACAACAAATATGAATGCCTCAGGGAAGGTTGAGTTATAATTAGATAATTAGCTTGTGACTCACAGATTATTTTTTCGTATAATTTACATTCTTGCGCAACAATTGATTTTTTTTCATTTTCAGTGAATGTATAAAGTTCATTATAATGATTGAAATGTCTATCATTTTTGATTAATTTTTCGATATCTATTCCATATTTTTCTGAAAATTTTTTCAAGTATTCAAAGTCTGCAGGAATTGTAATATCAATAAAATCATGATAAAACCATTGATTTTTAAAAGTAACAATATTTTGATTTAGAAAAAAGTTTTTGGGTTTATTTGTAGTATCTATCATACCATAGATTTCATAATCAGTATTTTTTTGGATATAATGAGCTAATCCAAAATGCAGTGTAAACAGATCGATGTAAAATAATATTCTTTTTGTCAATTTGAGAATAATTTAGTTTGGTGTAAGTTTTAGTCTTTTGGATAATTCTTCATTTGCAATAGCTTTTGGATCATATTTTTTCCATTTTTCACTGACTTTCCATTGAGTCAATCCAGTTTCTTCAAATCTCTGATGAGCCATTTTTATCATTCTGCCAGTGTCATGTTTATACATAAAACGTTTTAGGGCAATTAAATCAGGAATGTTGAAATTTTTACTAACTGTTGCAGTATACAGAGTTGCATCTCCACATTCTTTCATAAATTTATCTAGAGCTTCAAGCTGCCATTGTTTTCTTATATTTTGATCTACAGTAATATCATCTTTAGTTAATTTTAGTCGTTCATCATATTGTTCCAACACAACATCTTTGTTGTTGTAGAATATTGGACTTCCAACATAAGGTGTGCAAATGAATGGGTCTACCTCTATATTATTCAGTATCCAGAAATCAACTGTTTCAAGAAGATCATTGATATCTTCATGTTCATTTCCAATCATAAATGTGGCAAGTGGTCTAAGTCCAACTTTTTTGATAACATCAACTGTTTTTTGAAGATGCATTCGAGTTTGACCTTTTTGTATATCTTGCTTAAGAACTTTGTCAGATGCAGATTCAAATCCAAATGAGATATAACTACATCCTGCATCTTTCATGATTTTTACTATTTCAGGTTTGACAGCAACGCTAGGTGCATCTCCAAGTGTCCCCCATTTTACAGATTCATTTAATCCTTCAGAAACATAAAGTTCACAAAATTCTCGAGTCCATTTTAGATTACTAGTCATATTTTCATCAAGAATGGTAAGGAAATCAATATCATACTTGTCTTTTAGAAGTTTCACATTGTCGACAGCATATTTTGGAGATGGCCACCTTGCAGGAAGTTGAAATGTATCATTATTTTTATCAGTTTCTCTTACAACAATTTCACCTTTTTTACGATCGCCAGAGCCATAGATGTTTTGTAGATCAATTCTCGACATTCCATTATGTGAACAGAATGTACATCCTCTCGGACAACCACGTTCCCATACTGCAGATGCACGTTTTTTTGATAGAAATGCATCTCTTGATATAGGATAAGATGAATATTTGAAATAGATATCTAATTCAAATAAATCATAATGAGGATATGGAACTGTATCCAGATCAGTTATCAACGCACGGGGTTCGGTAAATTTAATTTCATTAAACTGCTTTATACACAAGCCTTTAATTTTATCAAATTGTTTTGTTCCTCTATTAATTTCATCATATATGTCAGAGAATGTTTCTTCACCTTCACCAATACAAACCATATCAATTTCTGGAACCAACTGTAAGATTTCATCAGGGTTGTATGTAGACCAACCCCCACCACTAATTATTGTAGTTTCAGGGAAAAGTTTTCTCGTAAATTGTATTAGTTGTTTTATTCTTCGGTACATAGTAGTTAATCCACCAACACCAATTAGATCCCAATCTTCAGAACCAATTTCATTTCGTATAACATCCATTGGAACAAAATCTCCGCCATAATTCATTCGTATTGCGTTTAAATCCAAAATTGCCACCTGACCACCTTTTTTTTCTACAATTGAAGCAAAAATTCCAGCCCAAAAAGGAAAATCAAATGGTTTATCATCTAGTCTAACTTCAGGCTGAATTAGTAAAACTTTCATATATTGTCCCTAATTCTTTTTGATAAATACATTATCATCAAATATACAGAGTTCACACATTAATTTAATATTCGCTAAGAAATTCAACGAGTTTCATGCTTGTTATTCTAGGTCCAAAAATTGAACCGCCTTCAGTTGCATTAATAGTTGTGACTGTTTCAGGAGAACGTGAAATAAATTCTTTGAGAGCATTACTGTAGTATTGAAATATTGGATCTAAAATGCAGTATGTATCAAGATCAGGATTATGTATTTTTGGAAAAAGTTTTTGAAACGTGCTACTAGTTTTATCGATATTAAGATCATTAATCACATTTCCATGAGAAAGTATTGTTTCCCAGGAATCATCTTCCTCCCAACCATGATTAATTCCTATCAATGCCACATTTTTGCATTTTAAAATTTTCCAACTTACAAACCACGATGCAGTTCCAACATTTCCACCAGTTTGTATAGCAGGTAATCCTGTTCCATTTTTTTTAGATCTCACAATTAATGCAGATATATTATTAAATGATTTTTTTCCTTCCTGTAGATCAAAAAGTGGATGAACCCAGTGGATTTTTATTTTTGCTTCAATTGCTCGTTTAATTACTTTAGGATCTACTAGTGTGGAAAAAATTCCATGTATTTTATCCCCATATTTATCAACAATTTCATCATTAAAGAAATTAACTTCATCTTCTTCTGTATCAACTGTGACGACTACAAAATTATGAAACTTATCAGGAGTCACACCAGATTTTAATGTTTGAATTAATGCCCCATCAGTACAAACAATATATCCAGAGAAATTACTTTTAGATAAGATATCCAAATGATTATGTTTTTTCATAGATGGTCCACGTCCAATAACTATTGCAGATTTAATTTTATTATTTTGAGAATTATATTCAGGATCTAATTCTCGTGAAGAGAATTGAGTAGAAATTTGATCTAAATTTTGTGTAAAATTTTTCACATATCGTTCAAAATGATTTTTATCGAAGAAATTTTTTTCAACATTTTCAATTATTTCTTTAACATCATTCTTAGAATTGATTTTGAATTTAAAGTAAAACCATTCATCCCAACTTTTATTTTTAAATCCATCATTATTTTTTAAGTAAACAAGTTCATTTAGAGTATCTTCTTCGATAGATAATTCATTTTCATTCACAATTGATTTTTAGCAATTAAGTTTATAATTTCTTTGCATTAAAGCTCATCAATTCCCATTTCATCATCTTTTTTGGTATTAGACCGAAAAACCATGAAAGTTCCAGCAGCGCCAGCCTTAGAAACAAATTCTTCAAATTCTTCTTCAGTGAGCTCAGTTTTGCTTTTTTGTTCAGGCTTTTTATTATTGTTATTTTTTTTTATCTTAAAATTTGATTTCAACAATTGAATAGAAGAAATTTACTATAAAATACTTTCCAGAAAATTACAACTTTTGATTTTTTTTAGATCTAAAAGACCATAAATCCGTAAAAGTATCATCATCAGGAGTTTGCTTTTCTTTCTCGTTAGGTGATTCTTTTTTAGTGGATTTGTCATTAGGCTTTTTTTTAAAATTTGATTTCAACAAAAATGTTCATTTATTGAAAAATAAAAATTTATAGATTTTTTAATAATTAATCATCTTTATCCTGATTAATGGTTTTTTTTCCATAACTAATTTTTAAGCAGATAAATCCAGCACTTATTGGCACCCATTCAACTAAAAGTCTTATAATTATTATCAGAGTCAATGCCACAGAAATATCAATTCCTTCATATGCCATAAATCCTGCAAAACTACCTTCTACAACTCCAATTCCTAAAGGTAAGAATGAAATGAAGCCCAACATTATAGAACTTGCATACATAGTCCAAATGGCAAAATATTCAAAAGTATTAATTCCAAATGCAAGAATAATAAAGTAAATAGCAGTACAAATTGAGATCCAAAATAGTGTAGAAAATAATATCGAGCTTAATACAAATTTCCCTGAAAGTAGTTTTTTTATAACTAATTGAGATTCAGATATATTTCCAAGAAATTTATTTAGAAATTTTATTTTGAGAAAAATTTTTGAGAATTTTTGAAATAATATTTCATTTGATAAAAATAAAAATAATGAAATTACAATTATTGAGAAACTAATAGTAATGTAAATACCAAGATCAAAATAATACATGCCAAAAAGAGATACTATTATCAAACCAATTGCACTATAAACTTGTTCAACTACTACAATAGACACAGATTTTGCTCGCGGCACATCAAATTTTGTTTTTAATAATTCAGATTTTATCAATTCTCCTGCTTTTCCAGGAATTATAGCTAAAGAAACACCAGCCATGAAAATTAATATACTATTACTATTTGGAATATTAATTTCTGATTTTTTTAAAAGTAGATGCCACCTGTAAATTAATGAAAAAAAGGCTAATGTTATGAAAATTAAAATTATTGGTAGATATTCAAATTGAAAAATTAAAGATTCATTCGAGATTGAAGTTATATCAGATATTATTAAAAATGATACATATACTAGAATTGAAATTACTACAATTGAAATAATCTTAGATAAAAGCTTCATATGGAAAGATCTACGACAAACATCTTAAATATTAATGGATTAAAAAATCAGAATCAATGTTCTAATTTTTCTTATTTTTTACATCAATGAAATAACTTGATATGCCAAGTGATATGGCAGAAGCCGTATTAGCAATCACATATGCCCATGCAATTCCAATAATTTCAAATGTTGTGCCAAGAATTACCATTCCAGGGCAAATTAGGATTAAGCTAATCAATCTACTAACTAATACATGTCTACTATTTTCCATTCCTAGAAGTTTAGATGTCAAAATGGATGTGACAGCAGTAGGGATTACAACTACACTCATAATTTGAATTGCAAGTATGGACTCAGTATATTCTGGAAGTATGATTGGAATCAATGTTGGTGCTAAAATTATTCCCGATATGCTTAGAAGAATTGATATGATGATTGTTAATAATTTTATTTTTTTATTAGATTGTCCAGATGCATCATACGGTAAGATATATTTATAAATTATATTTGGAAACATAATTAATATCGCCATTATTTGTAATGCAAGAGCATAATTTCCTAAAATAGTGAAACTTAAAACTGCAGGAATTATTATTTTATCAATTTGACTTCTTACAATTTGTATAATACTAAAAAAATAATTATTTGTAATAAATCCAATGTGTTCTTTTACTAATGGAAAGTTTATTCCATCATTTTTTAATCCTCGAAATATAATTATTATATATGCTAAATATGATAATGCGATTGCATATAATATTCCATTTATTCCAAATAAATAAAAAAAACTAATTCCTAATAAAACAAATGAAAATTTTTGGATTAACACATATTTTGAGTAAGTCGTAAAAAGTTTTTTTCCTAGTATTTCACCTATAGCTAAAGTGTTAATGACATATGCAAATACTACTAAACCAATATCTAAACGATAAAACCATAAAATTACTACTAATGAGCCAACAAATGCAGCACATAAAGAAATAAAGTATAATGTTGTTTGGATCCTAATTTTTTTGGCAATGTAAACGGTGATTGTATTTTGACTGGCAAAAAGTACAACTGAGGAAATTATACTAGCAATGCCAAGATAAAAAAATATTTCACCATATTGATCAGGCTCTATTAGAGATGCTAGAAAAAACCAGAATAGTGCAGTTACTCCTGTCCCAATTACATCAGAAAAACCTATGGAGGATAATTCTTTCAAGTTGTTTTTATTATTCATAGGAATCTTAGTGTATTCTCCAAAAAATTATTCAATTTAAAAAATAATTTCTTTTTCATATCTAAATATTACTGATGATGCTTAATGTTAGTTCTTGTAAATACCTAGTGACACAGATGTTTGATGATTAATTCATTAATACTTGAGTAATCATATTAAAAAAGACAATAGATGTCATTTAAAGAATCTAAGAAGAAAAATATGATAAAAAGTACAAACAAAAAATCTGATAGTGTATTTTCAAATTCAATTCTAGCTCTAATCGTTTTGGGAGTAATTGGAGTTACTATACGATTATTTTATTTTCCATATGAAGTGCCTTTTACCTATGACAGTCTAGATTATTTTTCTTATGCAACATCCATGAGTCAGATTGGGCATTTTCCAAATAACTGGGCTCTTGTAAATAATGGATGGCCATCGTTTGTCTCGTTTTTCTTTACCTTGTTTAATAATGGGAGTTTTATTGAATACACACATTTACAACGAGTTTTAAATATATTAATTTCCGTTCTAACAATAATTCCAGTTTATTTTTTAGCACGAAAATTTTTTAGAAAATCACTTTCAATAATTGTTGTGTCATTATTTGTTTTTGAGCCAAGAATAATTTTTAATTCTCTGCTGGGCATTACAGAATCAATATACATTCTTTTACTAGTCACAACATTATGTTTATTTTTTAGTGACAAAAAGAAATTTGTTTACATATCCTTTGGGATAGCAGCACTTTGCTCAATTATACGTTATGAAGGATTACTTTTCATAATCCCAATTTCAATAATGTTTTTTATTAGATTTAGAAGAGATAATAAATTAATTTTGAAATACTTACTTGCGTTAGGTATTTTTCTGTTAGTTTTATCTCCAATAGCAATTCTTAGGATTGATGCATGGGGGGAGGACGGGTTGTTAAGCTCATATTTTGCAGGAGTGGGCTATGTAACAGGAAATCTTACTACGGGTAACCAAACGGATGAATTATGGATTAAAGAAAATCAGGATAATAGAATGTCATTTATTATAAATGGGATTACAAATTTAATTAAATCATTTGGGTACTTATTAATTCCATTTTTCATAATTGTATTTCCCGTTAGTTTATTTTATTTGATAAAAAACAAGTCGTGGAAAAAGATAGATTATAAGACATATACTTTGATCTTATTCACAATTGTGATTATGATACCAATATTTTATGGGTATGGTAGAAATATAGAAGAAGTGAGATTTTTGTTGCCCTTATTACCAATGCTTTGTTTGTTATCAATTCCTATTTTTGATAAGATTCAAACGAGTATAAGAAAACCAAAAATAGCCACAACTATGTTTTTGATATGTATTATTTTTGCATCATTTATGGTCATGGAATATCAGAAGATAGATTATGACCATGAACGAGAAGCATTTGAAGTTGCAAAATATTTAGTAAAAAATGCAAATGGAGTTAATTACATTTCACCTGAAAGCACATATTTCAAACCAGCAGAAGTTGAAATGAAATGGCCTCTAATTCCTAGACCTAGTGTTGATATTGGACATGGTCATATCTCGTTAGATGTAAAGAAATTCTTGGCAGAAGATTTTGGGTCAATTGAAGAATTTCTTGTCGAGTCAAAGAATTCAGGTCTAACTCATCTGATACTTGATGGAAAAGAAAATAGAGCAAAATTTCTTAATTCAATATATCAAAACGATGATGATTATCCATTTTTGGAGAAAATTTATGATTCACACGAACAACATGGATTGAAATATCACGTAAAAATTTATTTGATAGATTATGAATCTTTTGAAGAAATTCATAAAAAAGATGTATAAGATAAGTTTTATACAATATTTTATTTGTGCTCAAACTTTTTAGATTTTTTAATTTCTTTTGATTTTTCAGTTAGAACTCCAGTTACTGTCATTGTCAATTTTGGTTCTATGCCAGAATTACATGTAGTGTGATGCATATTTGGAGCAAGTTGAATGATATCACCTTGTTTCCATTGATGTAAAATACTATTTCCTGCTAGAAAATAGTGACCCCATTTCCAGTCTTCTAATACTAATGAATATCTTATTACTTGAACATCATCTGCTAGATCATATTCTTTTCGTATTCCTACTAATGTATCTATATGCCATGGTAGAAATTGTCCAGGATATTGTTTTAATGCAACTACATTACAAAAATTCAATCCAGAAAATTCTTTATAGGGTTTGAAAATTTCTGGAAAATCTTTATCGGTCATTTGAAGTGATTTTGTATTATGCTCAGAAAATCCCCATTTTCTAAACTCTTCGATTCTGGAATTTAGTTTGTCATGACCTTCAATTTTTTCTACAATTCTAAATTCTTTAAAATTTTTATCATCTTTCATTAATTCTAATAATGGATTAAAATCAACATTTAGCTTACCAAGATATTCATAATCATTGGATTTTACAGAAGGATCAAAATGCCAATTATCTTTATTTTCTTCACGATATGCTTCAAAATTAGAAGTACTTTGAGCATATTGTTTTTCAGGCATAGCAGTTTTTGAATATATGAAGATAAAAATGTTATAATGTATTTTCAACATTGTAAATAGATATTTGAAAAAATAATTATTGTAAAGTAAAAAAAGATGCTATTAATGAGTTTTCAGTTACAAAAAGGGAAAACATTCAATATCAACAAAAAATATTAAAAAATCAAAATGGATTTAGAAAATAAAAATATACTTGTTACTGGTGGTAATGGATTTTTAGGTAAATACGTGGTTAATGAGATTAAAAAAAGGAATGTGAAAGAGATAGTTATTCCTTCATCGAAAGAATGTGATTTGCGTAAACAAGAAAATTGTCAAAAAATTGTAGAAGGTGTAGATATTATTTTTCATTTAGCAGCACACGTTGGTGGTATAGGGTTGAATAGAGAAAAACCTGGCGAATTATTTTATGATAATCTTATGATGGGCGTACAATTATTACATGAATCTAAAAATGCAAACGTCGAGAAATTTATTTCCCTAGGAACAGTATGTAGTTATCCCAAATTTGCCAATATTCCATTTTTAGAAAAATCAATTTGGGAGGGATTCCCTGAAGAAACAAATGCCCCATATGGATTAGCAAAAAAAATGTTATTGGTTCAATCAGAATCATATAAACAACAATATGATTTTAATTCTATTGTAGTAATTCCTACAAATCTTTATGGACCAAATGATAATTTTAATCCTAGTAGCTCACATGTTATTCCCGCATTAATCTTAAAGATTTTTTTGGCTAAAAGGAATAAAATGTCAGAAGTTACTGTTTGGGGAGATGGAACTCCAACAAGAGATTTTATTTTTGCTCAAGATGCTGCAAAAGGAATTGTTTTGGCAGCAGAAAAATATGAAGATACAATTCCATTAAATCTTAGTTCTTCTGAAGAAATATCAATAAGAGAGTTGGTTGAAACTATTTCAACCCTACTAAATTACAATGGAAAAATTGTCTGGGATGAAACAAAACCTAATGGTCAGCCTAGACGATGTGTAAGTTATGAGCGTGCAAAGAAAATTATTGGTTTTGAGCCAGAAACTAAAATTCAAGACGGAATTAAACTAACAGTAGATTGGTTTCTAAAAAATTCGCATAATTATACTTAGCAATAATAGAACCATGACAAGATCATTTCATTTACCAAAAAAGGATATTCTAAGTAAGACAAGTCCATCTGATCCAATGGAGTGGTATTTTAAACCATTTTTTAGATTTGCTTATAGAAAACGTTTAGCTTTAGCATTAGATTTGTTGGGAGGAAATCATGAAAAATTATTAGAGGTGGGACATGCTAGTGGGATTCTTTTACCAGAATTATCCCGTCGTTGTAATGAACTACACGCAGTAGATATCCATGAAAATAATTCGCTTGTAGAAAAAATGTTAAGTTTGGAAAAGGTTGATGCGCAATTAAAAGTAGGTAGTATTTTAAATTTAGAGTATTCCAATCATAATTTTGATGCGTTAATTTGTCTGAGTGTACTTGAATTCATGAAAAAAGATGATTTAGTCAATGCCCTAAAAGAGATCCACAGAGTTACAAAGACCGAAGGAAAAATTGTTTTAGGCTTTCCAAAGTATAGCAAAATTAGCGATCTAGCTTTTAGAATATTTGGTTTGAAATCAACAGATTTGTACAATTGTAGTTATGTGGATATTGAAAAAGCAGTGAGGAATGAATTTCCAAATATACAGATTTCTTTATGGCCATCATTTCCAAATAATATGTCAATTTATGCAATATGCATATGTGAATCCTAACAAAAAATATTTGTGATTAAAAATCTAGCCTTTCCACGAAAATTCTCTGATTAGACAAGAGAGTAGACCTAAACTAGTAGAAATGCGATGCATTTTTCTTACACCTCCAATTCTAGGTCGTTCATTACCAATAATATCGATAATCTTTTGTTTTTTTATCAATCCTCTAATACTCATCTGATAAACTAACGACATAGAAAAGTCATCCATTTTTAGTTCATTCCATGCTTTTCTTGTAATAGAACGACTAGAAGATAGTGTATCTGTTAGATTCCCACTAAAAAAAATATTTACAAGAAAAGTAAAAAATCTATTTCCAAATCCATCTATTAAACCTGCATCCTCATTTATAGAAGATTTTCCAAATCTAGTAACAATAACTTGATCATACCCGTCCATTGTTTTGGAAAGTATTTTTGGTATTTCTTCAACTTCATTATTTCCATCACCACCAAACATTATCAAAATATCTGCATCAGTATATTCAAATCCATCAAATATTGCGGCTCCATGCTTACCTTTTGTCGTTTGTTGGACAACAGTTAGATTTTGTTTCTTTGCTTCCTCAACTGTTCCATCTGTAGAACCACCATCTACAATAATAATTTCATCAACCCATTCTTTTTTGATTTTAGATACAACTGTTTTCATTCCATCAATTTCATTTAATGTTGGTATGATTAATGCAGATTTCATAATAAAAATGGAATTTTCTGCATTATAACAAGTTTTAGTCAAAAAATCATTTAGAAATAGTCTGATTCATGACAAATTATTAAATACTAAAATTTACCGAGAGCAAATAATGGTAAAAGTATACAGTTCTCAATTCAATTATTTGTGGGGGAATCAGATTCATTTCCCTTACAGTATAGGAATGCTTGTTTCATATATGAAAACTAAACCTAACTTAAAAACCAATTTTGAATTTGAAAAAACTTTTGTTTTCCGTCATAAAATTGAAGAGTATATCTCCAAATGTGATGATGCCGAAATTTTATTATGTTCTTGTTATGTTTGGAATTGGGAAATCACTACACATCTAGCTGAAAAAGTAAAGGAGAAGAATCCAAACTGTATGATCATATTTGGTGGACCACAAGTACCAGACAATGATTCTGATTTTTTTAAGAAATATCCATTTGTCGATATGATTGTACATGGAGAAGGAGAATATGTAATAGCAAATATTTTTAATGCTTATCTAAAAGACAAGGATTTCTCACAGATAAAAGGAGTTGAAACTAAAGATTTCAAAAATGAATGGGAAGCACGAATAAAAGATCTAGAATCATTACCATCACCTTATCTAACTGAAACAATTTGGGAGATAACTGAAAAAAATGATGATATTAATTATTTAGCATCATGGGAAAGTAACAGAGGTTGCCCATATCCTTGTACATATTGTGACTGGGGTAGTATGACCGCTCAAAAAATCTCAACTTTTTCTGAAGAGAGATTATTTAAAGAAATTGAATGGTTTGGAGATAACAAAATTGTTTACGTTGACTCATGTGATGCAAACTTTGGTATTTTTCAAGAGAAAGACCATAAACTTGCAAAAAAACTATCCGACGTAGCTTTAGAAAAACATTATCCTCAACGGGTTAGATTATCTTGGGCAAAATTTTCTTCAGAAAAAATCATACCATTAGCTAAAGAACTACAAAGATCTGATCTTCTAAGAGCTGTAACATTAGCGTTGCAATCGCTAGATGAAACAACTTTACAATTAGTGAAACGTGAGAATATTAAGTTTGATAATTTTTCTAAATTAACTGACGAATTTAGAGAAAATAAAATTCCAACATATACAGAAATGATAATGGGAATGCCAGGTGAAACAGTAGAGAGTTGGAAAAAAGGATTAGAAATACTTGCGTCAGATGCAAAAATTGATTCCATTTATGTCTATAACTGTACAGTTTTACCTAATGCACCAATGAATGATCCAAATTATAGAAAAATGATGAAAATCAAAACAATTCGTTCACCAATATTTCTTCCACATGCGTCAATTCATGATAATGAAAGTATCCCAGAGATGGAACAGATCATTAGTGAAACGCTTTCTTGTGATCTTGATGGTTTAAAACAAATGTTTATTCATTCATGGTTTGTTGTAACATTTCATAGTTTGGGACTTCTTGAATATGTTTCAATATTCTATAAAAAATTATATAAAATTGAATTCATGGATTTTTATGATTCTCTTTTAGAATTTTGTGAAAAAGAAGAATCAATTTTTTCAAAAGAATATCAAATAGTTAGAAACTATGTAGAAGATGGATATGATGGAAAAGGATGGAATCACACAGATCCTAAGTTAGGAGACATTTATTGGACAATTGAAGAAGCAACTTGGTTAAGATCAGCTTATGATAAACAGAAATTGAAAGATAGTTGTTTATTATTTATGAGATTTTTAGAAAATAAGTATGAACTTCAGACATCTGAAAAGACCATTGAAGATTTAATTAATTTCCAAATATTTTTACTGACAACTAGAGAAGATCATTTTGAAACAAAATCTTTTGAATCTTCATATAATTGGAAAGAATTCTTTGTAAATAATTTAGAATTAGAAAATTCTAAAAACATGTATTCTTATCATAATAAAAATTTAGAAACGGATCCAATTGAATGGGCATATAAAACAATCTGGTTTGGACGTTATTCTACAAAATACAAATTCCACCCTGAATTTTTAGAAGAAATTCAAAATAAGATTGAAATTAATTAAAATAGATGAATGAATGGGAAACGATATGTCAGTAAATTCTAAAATTTCCGAATTGAAAGATAAAGAAGTTCTGGTAACTGGGGGTTGTGGTTTTATTGGTTCAGAAATAACTAAACAATTGTCATCACATGGTGCACACATTACTATAATAGATAACTTGTCTTCTGGAAAAGAACAAAACATCAAAGGAATAAAAAATGTTGAATTAATAGAATCTGATTTATCAAATCAAGAAGTTGTTGAAAATGCAGTAAAAAATAAGGAATACATAATTAATTTAGCTGCACTCCCATTTATTCCAGATTCATACTACTTTCCTAGAAAATTTTTTGATGTTAATGTCAATGCAACAATAGATTTAGCAATATCTGCAATTAAGGAGAAAAAAATAAAGCGTTTTGTTCACATATCATCTAGTGAGATTTATGGTACTGCAAGATATATTCCAATGGATGAAAACCATCAAACTATTCCACAATCAACTTATGCTGTAAGTAAACTTGCAGGAGAAAGAGTAATTTTTACATTACATAAAGAACATAATCTACCTGCAGTAATAATTAGACCATTTAATTCATTTGGACCAAATGTCACTCAGCCATACATAATTCCTGAAATCATTAATCAGATGTTAAAAAGTGATGAAATTGAGTTGGGAAATTTGAATAGTAAGCGTGATTTAACATATGTTTCAGATACTGCACGTGGAATAATTTCTGCATTAGTTATGGAAGGGGCAATTGGAGAAGTGATTAATGTTGGTAGTGGAAGAGCATTTTCAATTCGAGACTTAGTTTCTATGATTGCAGATATTTTAGATAAAGAAGTAACGATAAAGATTGATTCTTCAAGATTCAGACCGTTTGATGTAGACACATTAATCTGTAATTATGATCGTGCAAGTAGAATTTTAGAATGGAAGCCTGAAGTCAGTGTTAAAGATGGATTAGAACTAACTATAGATTGGATCAAAAAAAATGGAGTGAATATCAATACACCATTTAGCGAACAACATGAACTGAATTAAAATGCTTAAAAGAAATTTTAATGCAAAACATCCAAAACTGTCTAGAAATACCATACCAATTAAGAATCCAGATGTTTTAGCATTTATCAAAAATATCGATAAAAATAATTTTTTCTACAAATCTATTCAAAATCCAAGCATTAAAGATGAATTCCTTAATGAATATTTTAAATGGGTTCAAACATCAAAGTTAAATCAATTAAAAGGATTAAAAAAATTTAAAAATTTATCATATGTACATGGTACATCCCAATCCTTCGATTTTTTTTATGTAGAAAATAATAAACGAAGATTTCGATGTTTCAAAGGTGATTTTTTTTATCATGTACTTAGCTGGAGAAAAAATTATAATTTTTCATATCTAGATGATGATAGAATAAAGAAAAATGATGCAGTAGTCATATCAATACCATTTTCAGATAATGGGTTTTTGCATCCAGAAACACTAAATGTTTTGGATCAATGTGATTCATTAGATGTTCCAGTAATGATTGATTGTGCATATTATAATTTGGCTAGGGACATAGATTTTTCTCTGAACAGACCTTCAATTAAAGCAGTTACATTTAGTTTAAGCAAAGGTTTTGTTACTTTGGATCGATTAAGAATTGGGATTAGATGTAAGAGAGAGTTTTCAGATGATCCAGTAGATGTTTTTAATTCGTATGATATGTTCAACAAGGCAGGAGCTGCATTAGGATTAAAAATTATCAAGAAATTTTCTTCAGATTATAATCAAAATAAGTTTCGGAAAAAACAATTAGAAGTATGTTCAAAATTTGGTTTAGAGCCATCTAAATCTGTAATTTTTGGCTTGGGTGATAAAAAATTTTCAAAATTTAACAGAGGAACGATATGGAATAGAGTTTGTATTTCAAATTTTTTAGTTAAATAAAAATAAAATGAATTACAAAATAAATGAAATTTTAAGTGATAAAAATACAAAAATTGCAATTATAATAACTGGTATTTATTGTATTGCAACATCTATCATTGCTACAGTTTTTAATCCATTTTTTAATATGGACAGTTCTATTTTTTATTACTATACAGGAAAACAAATTTTACAAGGTTTAGGAAGTGAAGTCTTTATTCCTAATGCCCCACTTAGTTATGCAATATTATCTGCACTTACAGATAGTCCATTCATACACATGAAAATAATATCTATCATTTCAACAACAGGAATTATTTTTTTCTCATATTTGATTGTCAGACAAATATTTAATTCCAAAGTGGCAGTTTTGGCAACATTGTTTATTTCTCTATATGCAGGTCTGCATTCACATGCATATCAGATACAAACTGATGTATTTCCAATGTTTTTACTATTTGTTAGTTTTTATTATATTACTAAACGGGAATTAAATTATAAAGAAATTATATTAGTTGCAGTATTTCTTGGAGCATCGTATAGTTTGAAGTATCCAGCCGCCATCATCGCTATTGGATTTCTTATATTTTTTCTCATATATACAAAACCACGTTTTAAAAATGCAATACTTTTTGTCACTGTTTGTGTTTTAGTATCTTCACCAGTGTTGATTTTTAATTATAGTGTAACAGGAGAGTTTACTACTTCGAATTCAAGTTCACTAATTCTACATGAATGGAATAACATTCCAAGTGGATGGTATGAAGACCAAAGTTACAATGATCCTTTGTTAGTTATAAGAGACACGAATCTTTTGTTCCAAAATTTTAGTGATCATATGTATAAAGGAATTTTTCACACGATTCTAAATTTCGATGGGAGTTGGAACAATTTATCAATTTTTCCGTTAATTCCATATTTAGGAATGATACCGCTTTTTGGCGGCATATATTTTGTAAGAAAATCAATTCCAGAAAATCTAAAACCGCTGATTATTACATTTTTAATTTTTTTCCCAATAATGTGTATTTTTGCTCAGATAACAAACCCAACAAGATTGTTTCCTGCAGCATTAATCATTCCAATATTTTCTGCATTATTTTTTTCAAAAATTAAAAAAAATTATCTTTTGATTCCAATTTTAATTTTTATTATTTTAATAAATTTAGGTGCAGCTGGGTTTATGGCAAACTGGTTTTTATTTGAAAATGATTCAATTTATTTCTGGGAAAATAAAAATTTTAGGGATCAAGAACTATATGATATAGCAATATTACTTTCACAAGAAGAAGACATTGAATCTAAATATTTAATGGCGGATAGTGTAATGGCATCATATTATGCCAATAGCAAATTTATCAAATATTATACATCGTGGAAAAGTGGAAATAATATCTATGATCCAATACTTGATTCTAATTTAGATGAACATATAACACGAAAAAATTGGAATGCATTTGATGTTCATTTCTCAAATTTTTTCTCATATCCGCAAATAAAGAATGAACATACCTTAAAAATAAAACCAGATTATTTATTAATTGAACCACAAGAAAAAATTCCAAAAGATTGGTCAATAATGTATGAATCAGAAAAATTTGTACTTTATAAAATACCAAAATAATTCAATATATCATTGAATTCATCTGTCGATCAACTGATTGAATTTAAGATATTTATGAAAATAAGATTATAATGTAATTTTAGTACCTTCACCAAGAAGAAATTTTTTTACGGATTGTTTGTTTTTTTGTGAAAAGATTTCAGAATTCTGTGCAATGATACTATCTTGAATTTTTATATTTGCATTAATCTTGCAATTTTGCATGACAATAGAATCTTCAATATAACAATTAGATATTCGTGAATTGTTGCCAATACTAACATTTGTACCAATTATCGAGTTATTCTCAATTATACAATCATCTCCTATTATAGCTGGTCCTAAGATCTTGCATCCATTTTTTATTATAGTGTTTTTCCCAACTGTTACATTATCATTTATTTCGACATTATTTTCTTTAGATCCAAAGAAGGAATGTTTCATGTTATCTAAAATAATTTTGTTAGCACGTATGATATCATTGGGAGTTCCAGTATCTTTCCAGAATTCAGTAATTATATCAAATTCAATCTTATTATCATTATCAATCATTATTTGTAATGCATCAACAATTTCTAATTCATTTCTCCATGAAGGTTTCAACAGCGGAAAAATATCAAAAATGTTTGGTTGAAAAAAGTAGATTCCAGTAACAGCAAATTTTGAAATAGGTAATTTTGGTTTTTCAACAATTTTTTTTATTTTTCCATCAATTATTTCTGCAACACCAAATTGACTTGGATTATCAACTTCACAAAGAAGTAGAAATGCATCAATCTTTGAATCATTAAATTTTTTGGCTATTTCATTAA
>Ga0315316_10000612_pt1 | contig 23798 bp, 53 predicted proteins | sample M160m3416metaG_FD_203702 | JGI IMG/M metagenome (GOLD analysis project Ga0315316, IMG submission 203702) | Ammonia-oxidizing marine archaeal communities from Monterey Bay, California, United States - M1 60m 3416 | ecosystem: Environmental > Aquatic > Marine > Intertidal zone | place: USA... | reverse complement strand
TGAGTCTCTTTTGGTACCTCTAGGCCGTCTAGAGTCGCCTCTTTTATTTGTATGATAACTTCTCTTATCATTCATTTTAACTTTCCTTATTGAAAGAGTTTTTTAGTTTTTTTGAGACCACCTTATGCAGCCCCGGGTTTACATTTAATGCAGAAGGCATTAAAGTATGTCTGATATAGTTTCGCATATACTTTGTATCATAGTTTGAAGGATCTTCGATATACGGAACTTCTTTGTTCAAGCACCAATTCTCCATTTTTAATTTTCTGGTAAGAAGAAATGGTCTAATAAATATGTCTCGCGAATAAGGGATGAGCCTACCCTTTCCGTGCAGAGAGGTAAATATCCATGTTTCAACGGCATCATCAAGGTGGTGGCATGTTACAACTAACCTTCCGTCATTATTATTGTTGAAAAAATTATATCTTTGCTTTCTCCAGAAATCCTCTTTCGAGCATCCTTTCGGCAAAGCCTCGGTTAAAGAGCCGATAATATATTTAAACCCTTTGCTTTCACAATAATCTACAACCAGAGCCTCTGCCTTGTCAGCAAACTCTGTTCTGTGGTTGAAGTGTAATACTAGGATATCCCTATTCTTTGACAGAAAGTCTAATGCAGCCATAGAGTCTGCTCCACCAGAAACAGCAACGCATAGTTTGCCAGGAATCTTTCCAAGTAATTTAATCATTATAGTATTCCATAGCTAAATTTGGCTTGACGTACTTCGTCATTATGGCTATGGCACACAAATAATAAATATAATTAATTTAATATTTTGCCAATGATTAAATTATGGTAATACTTACAAAGTAGGTATGAAATATATATCTAAAAATAGAATGTTTATCATGCTAATTTTTGCAACAGGAGCCTTGTCATGCCTAGCTTCTGTTGGAGTAAATAGTGGTGACTCAAGCGGCCACTTAAAGAATGAGGATTTAACTATAGACTCACCAGAGATATCTGGTTACTATCATGTGGTGGATGATAAAAATTCAGATATAAAGTTCGCACCATACACTAAGACTCGTTAGCCTTTAGCTGCAACATTTCTTGCTCCAACTCCTCTATTCTTAACAATGCCTTTCTGTGAACGTCTCTTCTTACTAAGTCGACGGATAGCATATCTAACTTGTCTAGAGCTTCATTAAGCTCTTTATTTCTTTCTAGAATAATATCAAAGGTATCCTCTATTAGTGCTATTAGATTTAATGAGTCTTCGCTATTATTCATATCTCTTAAATTATTTAAAGCAATTTTTATCTTATCTTTTAAATCATACATATTACATCCTTAGTTTGTCAACGCAATGTATAGTAGAGTAGCTTCTTTCTTTAGAAAGCTCTACTATCTCTAGAGTTAGTATTTTATTGCACAATACATCATGAGTTCCGCTTTTAATAGAAGCTCTTATTCCATTATTTATAACCCTGGTTACATCACACATTCGGGACCAAGTTCTTCCAAACTTCCCCCATTTATTCTTTGATATTGAAATTGCATAAAGCCCGGTAGCAGGGTCTTTTATCTTATAGCCTAATATTTTATTATCCATAATTTTATTATACCAGCAAACCTATTGGTATAATAAAATTTATTGTGGATAATTTTTTATATTTATGCTATCAATCCATTCAGTTCCTTCCTCAAACAGCTTGCCTTTGGCGTCTGCATGCCATGTCTTTATAAGCCTATCTGCAAATGCTTTGCCCGTATCTGTTTTTGAATAATGGTATAGGAAGAATTCAAATATATAATCTTTAAAGTATTTAGTTGGATTCCCTAGCTGCTTTGTTATATGACTCCTTACCCACCCTACGGATGGGTTGCCGTCTGCACGTATTGTCGCCCCTAGAACCTGATGACGAAGTATTTTTTTCATTTGATTATTAAAGTATGCTTGTTTTGTATTTAATAAAGACTGCGGATTACTACCGGATGCTATCAATTGCTTTATTATAAACTCTCTTGTTTCGTGAAAGTTAGTTCCAATGCCCGCGCTTTCTTTGCCCGCCTTATCAGTATTAGACAAAACCGGGAGTGACTCTGTAGTTAGAAGGCGAGAAGACAAGTAATCAAAATTAGATCTGCTCCAGCCCGTATCTCCCTGTGTATACTGCATACCATATGACTTATTATTTTCACTCATAAAGCCCTTCCAAAGAAGTTTGACATCCACATCTACTTCAAAGTCAACACAGCCTCTCCTTGGCGGGTTGCATGGGCCATCGATCATGATGATGCCGCCATCGGTTCTAATCCAATCTTTATCAGAGACACCATCTTCATCTCCCGTCTTAGCCTCTGCTTTATCAGAACCATGTTCATCATCTTCATCAGTACTCGCCACAGCAGGGTCGGTAATGTCCGGATTATCTGGATCCTTATAAGCCGTTATGCTTAGGGATGATCCATTGCTGGCATTTATACAGAGACATATAAAGTGATCCTTTAAGCCCGATTTTGGAGTAAATGTAAATTTTGCACTAACAGTTTCATCTGGAACCGAACAAGAGTATTTGGATAAAGATATGCTAGCTATATAGGGCTTTAGGTCTGGATTATCGTTTAGAAAATCCTCCTCCATTGATTTTTGCAAGCTTTCTTTTATTTCATCTGTTTTGTTACAAAGATTACTAATATCTGTATTGGAGCCTCTAGAAAACGTAAACTTTAAACTAAACGGCTTATCTAGCTTCTTTTTGATCGAAAGTCCCTCCGAACTATCGCCACCCTCTATTGTCGGCATAAGCTCCACTGTTTTTTCTATTCTGGCTGGTCCTATGCCAATGCCTTCGGTTGTCTTTAGATCTATAACGTATGGATTATCTTTCAATAAATAATTATCGTTTTCTGATCCGCAATCATTACCGCATCCTGCAAACGGTATACCACTACCGGCAGATTTGTATAAGCTATATACATCGCTGGCCTCGCTGCAAAGATCATTTTGCTCTAGATATTGATATAAGCTGTAAAGTTTTTTATTCATTTGATTACCATATACTTCTATTAAATATATATTCTATTCAATAGAAAATATTAGTAACTATTGAAAGTCATCTAATACTTTATATTCTTCCTGCTTAACATCAGTAGCACTTTCATTGTCTTTGTTAAAAGATTGAAGAAGGGACTCTACCTTAGATATATTATTTTTATAATGCTGTTGGACCCAGCCGTCATTTCTAAAGTTGTTTGCTTCGCTATTCCAACTTCTAATTATAGCTAAAACATCTTCTATGCTCATTAGATCGTATCCATTGTTGGGTTTGATGGGTCTGTATAATATGCAGTTGGTGATTTAACAAAAACAACTGAGTTAAAAATACCTTCCGCTGTTTCTCTTATGGTTACGTCAACTATGCCCGTACCGTTAAAGTAAGTTATCGTAGAACCAGTTTCGGTTGGCTGAACCGAAACAAGTCTGTCAAGCGGCAACCACAAGTAGTCACTCTCTGTATATTTCATGTCCTCTTTGTGCTTAGTTACTCTGTAAAATGCATAATCCATATCTACCACTCCTCATCATATTTGTTGCTTTTATCAAAGCTTTTGTTTTGCCTTCTGACTCGACTCTTTCTTTTTGAAAAATATTCTTCTACAAGATCTTCATCATCCCAATCTTCATAAAAATTATTATGCTCATTAGACTCTGTAGTATTATCTACTATATTTATCTTCTCATCTTTTGAGTTAGCAGCGATCTTATTCACCTTTTGTTTCTCCATTATAGTTCTCTCGACACGGTTATGGTAACGGTGCCATCAACATTTGGTATGGTAGCAAGAATTTTTGTTTTAAAATCTGCCTTGCTAAACTTTTTAAAATAGCCAGCCTTCCAGCTATCAATTTGATATTGGTAGCCGGTAGCAGACGTAGTCACAGATTCTTTTCCGTATTCGGTCCAGTTTATTTTAAACTTATCAATATACATCTCTTCAATTTCGCCGTAAGCTAATTCATTTATTAAGAGATTATACTAAAAGTATAATTAATTATCTAAGATATAGTTAGCCACTTCATCTAATGAATCTGATAGGTCAAATTCATTTATAGAGTCAAGATGGTTTGATAGCTTAATTAACTCAAAGGCTATTTGAGAGCGCTTCTCGTTGCTCCAATCCATAGTTACATCATAAGCTTCACTATCAAGGTGTCCGTCCAAAGCCTCATTAGATATTTCTGCTCTTATTGCGGCAGGGGCTTCAGTAACCCACATGTATCTTCTGGCGTCATTGCCCGTTCCACCTCTCTTTCCTTTCCATTTTCCTCCAGACTCTTTCTGCCCATGCCAAGCTGGGGGTTTATCACCAGCTGGCTCCCTCTCATGCTCTGCTATATACCAGCTAACAAATGCTTTATAGCTGTTATCAGCATCATTTGCAGCGCCTCTCTCCATCCACGCCTTCCAAACCTCTGTCGCCTTTGTTAGGGCATCTTCTGGAGAATGAGGTTTGGTCTTGGACTCCCTAAGATCTCTTGATGTTGCATCAATATATTTTTGCCAATCATCATCCGGTCCTTCAACCTTAACCTCTCCTTTTAGCGTGTAAACATTCCCTTCCCAACCAGTTGTTTTGGGAGTAGTTCCCTCATCATCAGCCGCTTCACCATCACCTTGATTCAGCCTCAAATTAGAAGGGATGTTTCGTGCGACATTACTGTCTGTATCTGCATCGAAGGCTGGTGTTTTATCGGCTGTTTCAGCGGGTGTTGCTTCGGCTGTTTCAGCGGGTGTTACTTCGGCTGTTTCGGGAGCCTTTTCTTTTTTTATCCACTCCCAAACCCTCTTCCTCCTCTTCCACTCTCTCTTCTTTGGTCCAGGCCATCTTGGTTCCGGAAAAGGAAATGCTCCCAATTCCAATACTATGCCGGGATTCCACTCTGGCTTCCACCAATCAAAGTCTCCATCTTTCCAATCGGGTGACTGATCTCCGTTTTCATCCACCGGAATCTCTCCGGTCATAGAGGTTGATGAGGATTTGTCTTCTGGTGCCGGAACAATAACTGGTGCCTCTGCGCCATCAGTACCTGCTGCCTCTGTAGCATCAGTACCTGCTGCCTCTGTAGCATCAGTACCTGCTGCCTCTGTAGCATCAGTACCTGCTGCCTCTGTAGCATCAGTACCTGCTGCCTCTGTAGGATCAGCCTTTGCTTCTGGAGCACCATCAGTATGCTGGATTGTGGGAGCCTCTGGTGCTACAGGCTTTGGACCAGCATGTTCAGAGCCTGTAGCCATAGCATATGCGTAAGACAATGTTATGTCTCTACCAGTTGTTCCCATCCACCTATTATGCAGGTGAACCTTTGGCTTATTTTCATCGGTCATTTCAACCCAAGTCATCGGAAGGGTATCTCTTTGGTGCAGAGGGCCGCTATCATCTTTCTTGCCATCCCCATCATTATCTGGCCACTCATATCCGCCGTGCTTATAAATATAGATTCCATCTCTATTCAGAGGGAACGCGATAAAGTTTGTTCCTTTAAGACCCTGTTGGACCCAGGCAAGTTCGCTTTCACCATGCTCAATTTGTATGGCTTCAACACGGAATTTCATATGCCTAAGTCCCGCTTTTCCTGGAGCCATCACAGAGCCTTCGCCCGGTGTATCAATTCTATATCCGGGATCTGGACCCTTTACAGTTACCCAATCACCAACCTTTGGGTTCATCCAAGAGCTATCAGCGTTACCACTAGTGTCAGCAGCGTCCCCAGCATCGTTAGATAAAGAGGGCTCTTTTCTGGCAACATCTTCGGCGGCAGATGCTGATTTTATCAATCCGTCTCTTCCAAATGTATAGTCGGTTGAATATCTTTGAATCTTAAACATTTAAATCTCCATTTAATTAGCAATATATAGTAAAAGCAATTATCCTTGACTTTAAAATAAATATTAGCATATTTTAATACTAATTAAACTATCCCCACTCGCTACCAATTCTCCTTCTAACTGTTTCGGAGAGCCGATCGTTATTAGAGATATGGTCCATATAGTAAAGAAGATCTTCCTTCTGCATCTTTGACAAGATATCTTCGGCAATCAATATAGAACTATACGGGTCCCATGAACCATTCGCCTTTGCTGCCTTGATATGCTCCAGGCTATCCAAAAGCTCTTTTTTATAATCAAACTCAGATAAGTCTGCATGTCGCAAAGCCTCTCTTCTGAGCCATGTAGATGATCTTTTTAGTTGATCATTGAAGATGATAGATTTATAACAGTTTTCTATCCCAACTCTCTTTATTGCGGCGTTTCTTATTCCGTAGTTAGAGTGTGTAACGAACTTTTTAGCCTGTGATGCGCTAGTGCTTTTTACAGCCCTAAGAATAACTCTTTTGTCTTTAGCCCCCAAGTACCTTTTGGATAGCCGAATTTTGCCCGCTCCAGATGCGTTATCCAGTATATACATTTGCCAAATACCATTTGCATGGGTTGATATAAAATCAAATAATTTCGGATAAGATTTATATATATTTCGAACGGTAAGCTCTATAGCTGGACCAAACTTCTTTTTAGTTGATGTTGACCAAGTCGGATAATTAATCCAGTAGTCATCACGCACTATCTTTCTTATATCCTTTTTATCAAAGGATATAAGCGCATTTAACAACTTCTCTTGATCATAGGATGATGCCCACCAGCTTTTCTGACCTGATCTTTTTGAATCTTTTATTTTATCTACGTATTTAGCCAAAACTTTCTCAGCCATATCATTCTCTTTGTTTTAGTTTAAATTATGAATTTGTATTTTTTAATTCAGACAAAAGCATTGATGCTACAAACAAAGCATCGCTATTTGACATTGTTTTACCACCCTCTTCAACATCTACATTTATATTATTTACAACCTCCAAGGCAGCATTTAAAGCCCATGCAACATTATCTTCTGCTACTTCTCTATCTATTTCTTTATGACTCTTGACAACTTCAATCATAACATCTCCTTTTAATTTATAAGACTACAAGGGTAAGCTTCTTTTGGATAAACCTTATCTAAGTAAACCGACTCCATCCATTCAGCTAATATAATACGAATTTCTTTATTATATTCATGCATTATATCGCTAATATAATAAAGCAAGTTAGCATAACTAACCTGATCGCTCTCTTCTAAAAGACTATGACAAACTTTAATATCAAGAAGAACTGACATAACCAGTTCGTTAGAGATATTTGAATCAATTAGGCGATCAGAAGCAGACCCTATGATGTAGTAATATATGTCAGTCAATTATCAGCCAATCGCTAAGGTTAAAGCGCCCATTACATATCCAATCGAATATGGCACAAGAAGCACACAGATAGACCTTGAGAGACTAACTGTATGGTTTATATAATTATTTGCATAATTTTATATTACAAATAACTGTTTCTTATTATCTATTGTTGAAAGTTTATTTCTTTTCTTTTTATTATCTACTTGTGACTTAATCTTTAAAATGCCACTTCCGTCACATACTGAGCATATTATATGCTTAAGCTTTATCATATCCAGTGAGCCTAATCCATTACAAAAATTACATTCAATGTAGCCGTGCTCAGCTGGCCTCATTAATACATCTAGTGAATACATGTCAACCTCGTTCATATAAAAATGTTTATATGATGAAGATAATTAATAGAATTAAATTTCTTCATGAATCATAGACGTTGTTATTTTATTTTTTGTCTCCCAAATCTGGATAGAATATACGCCATCCCTCTTGTCACTCATAAAGGACTTTGCCTCTTTCAAAGCAGCATCAAAATCTTGAATGTCATCCTTTAGGGACAAATACTTGCCAGAGTTTAATTTTATCTTTAAGTCAAAAACTATATTATTTTTATTTAAAATCATATCCAAAAAACTTTATATCCATAGCATACATATTTCTAATTATATCAATAGACGACTCGTTATAAGATTCGACATACGAAGCTGAAGATGGGCCTTTATTTTTAAAGATAAGTTTTGGAGGTGGGCTAATACCCATTCTTTCTGAGACAAAGTCATCCCATAGATTTAGGCTCTCAAACCTAAGGAAGTCATCTATAATAAAGAATCCAGAATTATCAACTACAAAAAGGTATTGTGGGGCAATTTGATGAAATGGGCATATGGTTGATTTGCAAAATCTATCATCACCATACACTGTAATATTTTGGATCCAAGAGTTAAAGTCCATATCCAAGAACCTCTCCCGACACTCATATTCGCAGGGCGGAACCTTATCAGTAAAAGTGGTTGAGTCAGAAGGAAATCCATCAGGCATAGTTCTCCACATATTTTGATTGTAATGGAACCAAGAGTGCATGCGGTCCCAGGGGTTTCTTATAATTGAAAACTTAAATGCAGCTTTAAACTCCATCCCCATTTCATTTTGTCTTGTATGATAAAACAAATCAAGCATAGTCTCATGCTTCCTTGTTGTGATTATATCCCCAAGATTATTTTCATTCGAATAAGTCTCTAAGGTTTCTACAACACTTTCTCCAGCAGTCTTTGGTATATGAGAATAGATTGTTTTTATTCCTGTAAAGTAAGGCACCATTATCTCCCGAATCTATATGCGTTAAGAGCTCTTTTTTCAAAACCCAATGTGAAGTTTTATGCTCTGAGTCATTCCATTTTTTAACAAATATATTTATTATACCACTCTTTTCGTCAAAATCTACATACCAATATTCATTTGGAAGACAGGAGTCTCGAAGGGCTCTGTATATATTTAAAAATAGTAAATCATGCTCTTCCATAATACTAGTTCTTTCTTTTTATTATTTTTATAATTTGATTATCATAAGTAAATGATATGCATTTGCTTAATTTTTCATCTCCACTATAAGGAACGCAAGATTTTTTTAAAGCATAAAGGTCCTTTCTTCTTACAAAAGAGCCCTCAAAACCTCTTACATTAATCTCCTCTCCTCCAATTTTTGTTTTATAATCAAAAGTTTTCTTAACCCTTTGATGTATTATCGGGCCAGCAAAGGTATGCACCTCTAATACGTCACCAATCCTATATTTTATCTTGCGCAAATCTTTATGGTATGGCATCTGTTCCAACTCCAATTCCTGCTCTAATCATAAGCAGCATTAATGTAGAGCCCATTACCATAGAAAAGGCGGTTACCATTGTCATTTTAAATCTTTCTTTAATACTCTGCTCATCAATAAACCAATGAATAAACGGAAAGTTTAAAATGGGAAGAAAGAATCCTAGAAACGCCTGTAGGATAATCCAGTCATGAACAATTGCATAGCTATACCAGTTTGCCCAAAAATCTATTACAACCCCAGAGACAAACAATGTCTTTAGCTTATTGTCACCCATCCAACCCCAGCAGCTATTTAATAATCTATTCACAGTATAAAGCCCAACCATGTTCAGCAAGTATCAAAACGCAGGTGTCTGTAATGTGGTTTACCACTTAAAATATAAATTTAATTATAGCAAAGTAATACGTTATCATACGGCATAAGTATGAAAATATATATTGTCGCAATATTCAATACAGGCTAATTCAATCTCCGCCATATATATCGTATAGCTCTTCGTCTTTAATGACTTCGCTTTTTGGTTTGTTTTTAATTTTTAAGAACAAGAGGCTTGCCTCAAATCCAACATTGAATAGTATCAATGACAAAGCCAATGATAATTTTGTTGGTGATAAAAAAACTAATGCGGTCATAACAACGGACCATAATGATATTTTTAGCGCTAACTCTTTATATAGCATAATAAACTCCGGAGAATAAAACTCGTAATCTATAATGTTTATTATTAGAAAACAATCAACCCTTAAAGATGCGTATTTTTCTACCAAGAATCTCTTTTGGTTTTATATCTTTCTCCATACATTTTTCAATATATTTTGAATGATAACATTTATTATGATTCTCATATCCAATGCAGTTGCATTGAAATATATTGTTTTTTAAAAAAATTGTATACTTATTTCCGGTTGAGCCAATTATGCTCCATTTATTTTTCATTTATTTTTCCAAATAATATTCTAAATGTATCAAAAAAAGTTACCAACATATCTTTTTCTAAAAACATTTCTATGCTAGATCTTGTCATAACTGATAATGGCTCTGGTATATTCTTTACTTCATTATTTATTTCTGGAAATATATCAAATATATATATATCATAACCAAGAATCTCTTTTGTTTTCTCCACAACTTCTTCTGAGGTTGGCGGATAGGTAAAGTAAAAACAGAATGATATATTTTCATCTTCAATATATGATCTATATATATCTATATCTGAATTCATACCGAGCCTTAACGCCTAACTATACACAGGGTGGTTCCCTGGAACTATGGCTATTACATAGAAGCCATCAACAGGCCTATCTTCACTTCCGTATTTGCTTCTAATCTCCTCTATTGCGATACTTCTGTCATGTGGCGCGTAAGCATTTAAATGCTCAACATCACCTTCATTATTAATTTTTATTACAGTCCAACTCATTGGGCACTTAACTCCATTCATTATAAATCTTTATTACAAATAATACTTTAGATACAAAGACACATGCACTGTAGAGAGCCGCCTGATTTAATAAACTCTGATGTATTAATTTGATATACTTGATAGCCACGATCCGATAGGATCTTTGCAATTCTACAATTATCATCTGGCATAAGTATGTTTTTATTAAACACTATTGAGTTGCAAGCGAAGTTATTTGCCTCTTCTTCAGTTACCTCTATTAGTTCAAAATCTTTTAATTTTTTTATTGTATATTCACTAAATGCTTTTGGATTATATATCGCCAAATTATTATTTATAATTGCAAAGCAAGTATCAAGATGATAAAAGTTTGGATTTAAAAGTTTTAAATATATAAGATTAAGTTCGAGTTTTTCTGATACATACTTAAGGGCCTTTAAATCTGTTCTGAACCCATAACCTCCAATTAAATTATTGTTGTGTATGATAACATCACCACAGCCCTCAAAGGATAGCTTCTTTGGAAGATCTATTGTATTATATCCATTTTCTAAAAACCAATTCTTATAGTGCAAACTCTCTTTTCTTCTTTGCTTATATTTAAAGTTGCTTATTATAACTTTATTATTATACGCAACTCCTGCGTTTGCAGTAAATACCATGTCTGGTAAGCCATCAATCTGTTCTATAAAGTTTATATCTAGATCAAATGTTCCAAGCATAGTTCTCATTTGATTCCACTGCTTTAACGCCAAAACTTTATTTACAGCCACCCCCTTCATCCACGGGTTTATAGAGTAGGTTACGTCATAAAATGATGGCTTGCATAATAATATTTTATCTTTCAAAACTAATCACCTCGATTTAAATCGAAATAATTAATATTATTTATAAAATATATTCAAAATTTACAGTAGAGGCGTTAACTCTAAGCTCAAACGCACTGTTTCTCAAATGAAACCTCTTTGCCATATCGGTCAGAGGGGAGAGGGTCACTACCCTTAATACAGAGTCATCCCCCCTTGCTAAGTCTAATACTTGATTTATAATTTCTCTTCCAGCACCTTTGTGGTAGCTCCATACGCTATACGGAATTACAATTCCACCAAATTCAGATGTAAACTCATCAAGCTCTTTTGTGTCAGAAGGTATCGCCGTTGTTCTTGCGATACAAATAAAAGACTTATAGCTTCCATCAGCATCCATTAGCCCAAATACCCTTCTTCCTGATGCAGTTCTAAATGCTATATTTAGTTCCGGCCTAACCGGATCTTTATTGAACCATAGATTTTCGTTATCAGTTACCTCTATAAGAGAATAGTTCATTTTAAATCCTTAATAAATTTTATATATCCGATAGGAACTTTTAATATATGAAGTTCGTGACCCATAAACTTTGGTGACTTAAAATGTTTCCATAAATCAGAATCGCCATTAGCTTTGGACATTTCTACTACTAATTCTAAAATGCCATCTTTAAACCTAGAATGAAATGCTCCACTCCAAATATCAACTGCTTGTTTGTTTAGTGCATCAATTGCATCTTTTTGAGGAGACTTGTCCCCTCTCCAAAAAATATCAGCCAAAGCATTACCCCCGCCATCTTAAGAACCGCCAAGGTTCTTTATTTTAACCCAACACCACCATAAAACTGGTACTGCCAGCCAATGTAAGCATATCAGCCAAGATATGGGAACCCCGGCTAAAAACATTGGGTTGACATTATTTCCAAGCCAAATAAATAATATAGGAAATAATATATCCTCAATAATCTCCCATGCAATAATTATAACAACAAGAGCCATGCCGTTTTTAGCCATCACATTCTTTAAATTTTCCCACCTAAGATGCTCCAGCTTGTGAAGAAGTCTTTCTTTCATCCGCTTAATCATTTTACATTATTTATTTTCTTATCGTACTCTTCTTTCGCCTGACCACCCAATGCTTCAATTGACCCAAGGAAGTCTCTTAGGCCTTCATCACCCTTCCTTGACCCGGTAAAATATCCGGGATTAACCCGGACAACATCGGGTGCGTTGGGCATCTTATTAGCCCGCATATTCTTTTGTATCTCTTCATTTGTATCACCATAAGGTGACCACCAGCCTCCACCGGGCTGCATAATTTTTCCATCTGGACCCATTACGCTCATTTTATAACTCCTAATTTTAATGGTCGGGGTAGCTGGATTCGAACCAACGACCCTCTGCTCCCAAAGCAGATGCGCTGCCAGACTGCGCTATACCCCGTTATGATTACACCTGTTGTGAAGTTTGTTTAAAATCCATACATCTGGCTCGCCCGTTCTGGCTTTAGCGGTACCATATGGCATTTCATCTATATAGAATTCAAAAAGTTTTTTAAAAGCAATAGAGTCTATAAATTTATTAAAATATCCATCTATGGTTGTTGTGTAGTTAAAAAAATCATTTATGCAAAGCTGTGTAAATATGACTTCTTCTGGAGTTAATATGTTATTAATATCTTCATCAAAGCATAGACCCATCATGTTTATAGATATAGACTTGCGATTGTAGCGCGTTGCTTCGCAGATATCTGAGTTTAAATCAGCAATCTCTCTCGCCCTGTAATCTGGAAAGTTAATCATCACAAGCATAAGTTCTTTATTAGCTTTAGCTAGAGCATTGCCTAATAAATCATTATTCTTTTTTATCTTCATTATCAGCACTCTTTTCTAAATTTTTGTTCAACCTTTCTAGGTTTTTATTTAGCTTTATTAACTCAGATAACACTTGGGGAACGATTCCCTCTATGAATTTTCTACCGATTACTGTTTGAAAAAATTTAGGTCCCATGGCTCACAATCTTTTGGCTAATATAAATGGTGGAGGATAAGAGATTTGAACTCTTGACCTTCTGCGTGCAAAGCAGATGCTCTCCCAACTGAGCTAATCCCCCGCATTTATTTAAATATACTATATACATTATAAAAATAATCAGAAAAGAATTGATCTTTTAAATTTATACTATAGAGTAAAAATTTATTTATAACAAATTATTTTTTAAAAAACCTGATCATCTGCAGGTCCATTTAGCAGATGCAATGATAATATAATCTCTTTATTTGCTTTGTCATAATACATCATAACCATATCGGTTTTAACAACAGAGTCCATTTCTTCTTCTGAAATTCTAATCTCACCGTTTTCTTTTTTTACAATTGCGGTCAAAAGAGTGAATAGCATTTCTTTATCATTTAAAGCAGTTCTTTCTTCTCCGTCCATTTTACTCTCCGTATTATGTGGAGTCAATTTAACAATGAAAATTATTGTTAAATCAATATATTATTTTTTTCAAAGTAGTCTTTGAGTTTATATAGCTTGTCTGATGAATTTACTAGGTATGCAGCGTATTCTGGCTTAAAATATTTCATACCAATAAAGATCCCAAAGCATTTGTGGAATCCGGCAACCATTGATTTTAAAGCATCAGTGGAAGATATCTTTTTTCCATACAAAGTTTCTAGCTCTAAAACCTTTTCGTTATACTGGCTATAGTCAATGTCTACTGACTCGCAATAAACATTAAATACTTCACGCGTAAGTTCTTCTGAGAAATGAAGCCCGTACCTTTTGGTGTACTTGAAGGCTCTTAGCCCATTGAAAACCTTTGTTGCTATACTAGACTTCTTATATCCAGAAAGGCTATTCGTTCTTAATTCAAGGTTGCCAAACGCATCATCTATTCTTGAGTCATAATAAAGAGTGCCGTCATACCAGGCAACAGATGAGTTTATAAAGTCAAATGTTTTTAAAAGCTCCTCTGGAGACTCTGGCTTTGACTTTATAAATTGAAATATATTGCTACCATGATTAAGAGCAATCTTGCCCTGCTCTCTACGTATCCCCCTTCTTAAAGAGTATGTGTTAGCCCACTTGCTTTCTGACTTTATTGATAGAGTAGGTATAGCCTCAACCAAGCTGTGTCTGGTGAGATTACAGAAGGACTGCTGACCATTTCGAATAGCATCTGAAGAAGAAATGACACTTGGCGGAGAATCAGAAATTATATTATTGTTGATATTTGATTCATTATGAATATCATTGTTATCTAGAAACCAAATATCAACATCGCTGAACTTGTCAATACCAACATTCTTGATGCCTTTTTCAAGCTTATTCTTAAACTCATTAAATTTGTATTTTGTATCATACAGGCTACATGCTTTATATACAGCAACAGCAGAGCCTCCAGCTATAACAGGATTTGTTGACATTAAAAATTCATTATCAACAAGGCTGTTAATAAGCCAACTTGCATTATCATTTTTAATTTTTCTTATCATCAGATTCCTTATGTAGATTTTTTAACTACTATGCTTACTATTTGTTTTGCCTCTATTTTATAGCCACCATGCTGATATAAAAATCTCTTCGCAACCTCTTGCCGTTCTACACCTACAACATTAGGAGTTCGTGTATATTCAGCCTCAACAAGCTTTCTTAGATCTTCGGATACTCCAACGTCATGAAGCTCTTTTGCGAATCGAAGAATAAGCTCTTCATATTTTTCTTTATTCATTATCATAGTAAAACTAAGTCCGTATATATTCTTAAGCGTTCAATTAGAACTCCAAATAAAAGCCAAGCTGGATAGTGCTGAAAGCTAACAACCCCCTTCCAGTTGTATTTCATATCCGAGTAATCCCAAAGTTTATTTTTTGTTGGAAGCCCAATAATTATTTCTACAGCCCAAACCCATAATGGATATGTTAGCCATCTTATTAGGTCTGACTCCGGACTAACATATCTTATAAAGTCAAACCCATATGTAAGTCCGAATCCATATATCGGAATCATCCAAAGAGAAACGATACCTTTTAAAGATAGATCACCTTTCTTCATCAGAGTTGTTCGTATTGCATTGAATACCAACTCTATGCTTACCCCTATCATCGAGTAAAGAATTATTGATGCGATCATTTATTATACCATCTGCCAAGTACTTATTGACTATGTTTGCTTTCCATATATTAAAGCGTTCGAAAGAAGCTCCTCCGATAACACCCTCTAGTTGCTCGTCCGTTAATTCCATTTAAAATCTATAGCAAAGAGTGTTCTTTCTTCTCTCGCTTAGAGAGGGTTTTTAAAACAACCTTTTTACTACAAATATTCTCTGCGCCCAAAAGATCAGTTACCCACACTGGATTGCCACATACAAAGTGTACGAGGCCAGAGTCCTCCCAATCTGCCAAAGATGCTTTGAACCAAACCCCATCACTCTCTCGCTTGATAATAAATATGGAAGAATCCTTGGTTTTAATAATATTTAAATTATCCTTTTCAATTCTCCAAGGAGGCCGCTTCTCTTTTGGCTGTCTAAGAGTTCCGCCCTTATCTACATAGAAAGACCAGTCGCTCTTATAGAGGCGACTCAAGCCACCATAGCCTGTGCGATGTGGCTTACCATCTTTAAAAATGGGATTGCGCTCAACATAATCAAACAGATGCTGAAAAATATGATCTTGAACAATTCCCCGTCTATCCATATTCTCACAGATTTCAGAGTAAACCTTATCCCATGGGCGACCACAATTCTTTTTCAGGTATCTAACTAGAGGCGTAAGATATTCGTTAAGCTGCTTTCTGTCATCCCACCTTCTTGACTTTGGCTTCATAGAGGAATTGCGAGGAAGGCTATCATAGTCCCCTTCTCTTGCGCTTCTTCTTGCTTCCTTAACCTCCCTGTTCTTCATGCTCGACCCAACTCGGGGAGTGGTAACAAGAAGCTTATCCATATCCTTACGCATGTTCGTACCCTATATTTAAAGTTTACTACTTAGGTGTAAAATAACCAATACCTTTAAAATTATAATTACCAGAGCGCACAGCCCTTTCCTCAGCCTCTCTTGCTTCTTTATATCTTGGGTTCCCCACTTCTTTGTCAGAGCAGTCATTACAAATTAAACTTGTATCGAACCAAGACATTGTATGGGATAAAGTCTCTTTATAGCATCGTTGACAATGCCCAGTCCACCTAGATGATTTCATCGCACACCTCCATTGGCTAGTCAACATCGTAAACAACTCCTTCTTCCGGAAACTCATTAGTGTTAAGATGCAACGCCATAATAACTTTATCACCACGCATCAGCTTAGATCCAAAGGACACTGTTCTGTAGCCAAGACAGTTTGTATTCCATTTTAACATAGACCAGTCTTGGTCATCAAATGCTTTTGTTTTTATAAATACTCCTAAACAAAGTCCAACAATAAATGCAGATATGCTAACTAACAAGGTTGTCATTTAATTCTCAAATGGATCAAATGGGTTTACTTTAATTGCAGGCTCAAGCGGCAAGAGTTGCTGCACCGATGCCTGCTTGGTAAATGGTATCTGCATATCTATGATGTCTCTAATTTCGTGTTCAATGATATCATCATGAGTAAAGTTATAATCACACTCTTGAACAACCTCCCGGATCGACTCTTCTGTTTGCCCATCTTTTAGATAAAGCTTAACGCTAACATATACATATGTATCTTCCACTATACGCTCCTAATGCTTTTAGCTGTTTGCGCCTGTTTTCTTACGTCATCAAACACTGGCCATGAGTTTTTAATAAAATCAGTAACCCAGCCGACAACTGATGGGTCACTTCCGCCAATATGCCACTCATCAATATCTTTTAGGTCAAGGCCATCTTCTCCACAATAATTCTTTCCATTCTTCCAGTTATAAATTGTTGCAACCATTCCGTTATCAAACTCCAGGCACCATTCTGCGTCTGACTTGTAGTTATCAAACACTTCTGATGGCTCCCCTATTGAGTCTATAATTTCGTTATATGAGCAATAAATCTCGCCCATATAGCAAGTGCCGGTTACCTTAATATCTTCCGAGTTTATCTTTATAATCTTTGACATTCGTATTCCTAACAGCTTTGTTGCTTATCTTCGGGATGATATCCCGAAGATTAAACCATACCAAAGCTATTCTCTTGGTGAAAAGGTTAGCGTTCCATTCCACATATCTGAAGGATCGCTGTGATAGCTGATTGTGTCGAACATATATCTGGTTGTATCATCACCATTCTTAATAATGATATAGTCACCAGACCTAATCCCGCGACCCCAGCCGCTTAATGCCAAGCTAAGTCCACCATCTTCAATAGCAATGATTGAGTAATCCTTACCCCATCTTCTTTCTGTGTAATTATGTGTAATTGACATTTATACCTCAAATGTGATCAGGCTTTCTTTCGCCTTATTGATAGTTCCTTTTGTTCCATGAACCTTGAACATTACTGCCTTATCATGTGTTTTGTCCGTAACCTTGCACAGAGTGCATGTGTTGCAGGTAATGTCTCTCTTGCCCTCCACGCCATGACGTGCGGGGCATACAAATGCCTTCTCTCCATTTTCAAGAGTAAGTGTTCTCGGAGTACTTTCCGGAACCATAAGGGCGACAGACCAGCCCATAGAGCGAGCTAAATTCATTTCTTTAATAGAATTGCAAGATGCTCTAAACCACTTCTTTAGAGGCTGAGCCTCATCTGCTTGCCAATGATGAGTGTAGCCGATGTTGGTAAGACCTGCTCTTTCGACCTCTAAGCACTCCTGTACCGTTTCTTCAACGTCACCCACTACATCACCCGCAATACGATGCCGGACTACCTTAGCGTCCATTCTACGCCCACTAAGAGCTTCGCCAAGAGTCTTGATTTGAATCTTTCCGTTTGAGATTTTCGCTCCTAATATGCGTAGGTAAAATAAGCCCCACGCATAACACCCACCTTCTTTTAAAGAACATGAGTCAGGACAGCTTTCCTTTGGAGAATATGATGCCGGAATAAGCCCGGTCTTTGCATCTTTTGTTACAGTAATCCAATGTGTTTTTCTCATTGCTTTATATCCCTATGGTTAAATTAAAACGCAACTCGCCCTCTACATAGGGATAGCGTAGTAAGAATAAATATAATAAGGGCTATCTGTTGTAATTTTATAGCCCATCATCAGCTCATTCTTTACCAATCATAAGTTACAAGTCCGGGATACTTAGTTCCGTCTGAATCAAACTTAATCCAGTAGCACTCATTTTGTGTTGCTAGGTCAATAATTTCACAGAAGCCATGTGAGTATCCCATATCTATTAGGTCATATGAGTCTGGAAAATCTACACTACCAACATATACTCTAAAGCCATATTCATATTCATCCGTTATAAACTCCGGATTATATAAAAGATTTTCAATCTCTGCTGGGCCTGATAGGTGTGCGGTTGATGCAACCAGTGTCTTTTCTATTTGAAGTTCGATATTTTTCATTTTTATTCCTTAAGTTTTTTAATGTGTTTGGGTGAAATCTTACTATGTGTGGTGCCTGAATCAACATCAAACAGATCATATGCCGTACCATATGATCCTGCTAGATGCCCCATTCCATGACTCATTAGATCATAGTCTGTGCTGTTTAAAAACCTAGCTCTATACGGTCCATTTGAAATAACGCAGTTCTTATTTAAGTAAACAACGGGGGAACCAATTTCGAAAGACATAGCTGCTCCTTGTGGCTATCGTGTTAAGCGGGGGTCTATGACCCCAAGTAGTTTTATAATAAATAAGGATCTATGATCCTGTATCCTAAATCAATTAGCCTTAAGTCTGCAATAAACTTTGCCTGCTCTAATGAGCTATAGTTTTTTCCATAACTTGTTTTTAGATTGTATTCTAAATCTTCTAAATAAATTTCGAAGTTTAGATTCTTATAGCCATTTGAATGAGCAAAGTTTCTTTGGTTTGTTACAACCATTCTAAGTATAGGAAAACTTCTTTTTGCATTATTAGAAGGAACCCTTATGACGTTCTCTCTAATAATCGTTTTCCTGGGAGAGTTGGTATCTAGATGATATTTACCAGACCTCTCCCATGCCTTAAAGACTTTGCTGCTGTTATCTTTTAACCTTTCGTGCATTGTGAGCCAAGATTTTTCTAAGTAGGATCATAGATTCATCAAATAGCTCATGGTCTGCATTATTAATGTAAAGATTTCTGTTTACCCAACTCCAATCTTTTTTGTCAATTCTGAATTGGGGAACGTCCATCTGGCTTATTAAAACCAATAAGTAGTCCTCTACTTCTTTAAAAGTTATATCGTCCATAACACTTTCATTTAAAAAAGATAGCATAACGTACCTCTACATTATTGGCATACCACACTATAAATAAATCTGATTAAAGTTGTAAATGCTTGAGTTAGATGGCGGAGGCAAATATATTGTCGCAGCCTCCATTCATCTAGTCCTTCTCTGCGGTTGTCATTATAAGAAAAGGATCGGTACATATTGGCTTTACGTCAACTGGAATCGAAGATCCAAAAGCAATTGCGTAGAACTCATTGTTTAACCAAGAGGACTCTACTGCGTTTCTTTTTGCCTCATGACAATATAGCTTCGTTATACCGTAGATCGTTTTCTCTACCAATACTGCGTTGCATCCTGCTGCTTGCATATTAACTACCGTTGAGTCAAGACACATGCTATTGGTTGGATTAAAGTCTACCTTATGCTTTGATGTAAAGCAACCCGTTAGTAGCAAGGGAATAAATAGTTTATACATATTAACCTCTTATATAAGTTATACGCTTTTTATATAAGTTTTCTAAACAAAAGAACGGAAGGGAACTTAGCCCGCAAATTTATTATCTTTTATATGGCGATTCTGGAATCGCGGGAGGTGGCCTGATGCCCTTGAGCAGTTGTTCCTTTTCTTCAGAAACCATGCTGCTTATTTCGTTGCTTATTGCAGACTTCAAACCGGCGCTTAGACCATCGACGCCCCCAATAATCTGTATCGCTCTTTGTCGAAAGCGTTCAAAGCCGGAATCATATCCGTTATTCCAGCCCTCCTCCCACTTTCTACTACACTCTTCCATACATCCAGACTGTAACATAGACCGTAACTCAGGAGGAATCACCGGATCAGACCCGGTGGCCAAACCCTTTTCTTCAAGGAAGTCAGCGATATATTCGGCCCCCGGTTTGTCGGCCACCTTTAATAAATCATAATTTCTTTTTGCTGCAATTCTTTTCATAACTATTCCTCCTTATTATTTATTGAGAGAATATTGGCTTGATGTTAAGCCTACCTAGGGGAAGATCTTCTGGCTCTGGGGGAACCCAGGTTATTTTAACGCCTTCTCCAACGCCCAGCCTCTCTGTCCTTGAAGCAAACTTGGTATCATTTTCCGCGTTCCATTCTTCTAGGGCTTGATCAATAAATTTTCCGACGCCAAAACCTTTTGCTATATAATCGGTGCCAACGATTCTGTCATGATTATCCTTGTTAGCAGCATCTCTCAGCTTTTTTAGGCTCAAGTTTAGCTGCCCCATTAGCTGGTCAAGAGAAGGGGCTTGAGAGGGAACTGCTCTCGGCTGGTTAGTGGGATTGGTTCCGTGTAGTGGATTCGCAATCTTTCTAATTACAGCGTCAAGGTAATTAGATTCTTTTCTTAAACCCTTAGCGTCTAGGTGGTTTGATAATTTTATTAGCTCTTTAATCATTTTTATATCCTTATTATTCTTGCGGCAACTCTTTTTCTTTTTCTATTTATACCCATGTTATTTTTGTTTTACCATCATCCATGGGTTCATGCTCCATGCTCATTTGACTTTTTGGGTATTGGTAGTTGTATTCGTCCAATGCAGCTTCCGCGTCAGATACCATTCCAAAGCCGCCAAGAATATATGTTCCATCGTTTTGAGCACCATCGTCATGATCGCTTCTGCGCGTCCTAATCGTTCTAATACTATTCAGAATACTGTTTAGGGCAAGCCTTGAGGCTTGTGTGTTTGGTGACTTTGGCTCATCAAAGATGACATCATTTGGATCACTTAGTATGTCTGGATTTTTTGCCGCTAAAGATATAACTCTGTCTAAAAAGACAGCTTCTTTTTCATAGCCATTTGTATCTAAATGGTTAGCGAGACTTATCAGCCCATTAATCATCACTCTTCGCCCTCGTCATCCTCGTCATCACCGGGGTCATCACTCAGGGATATATCATTCATTCTTTGAAGCATTGCGCCGAATGGATCGTCTGAGTCGATAACTGCTGAAAGCTCATCTTGTACCATTAAGTCCAGCCCTTCTTTATCTGCATCTGGGTTCTCGTCCTCTAGCTTTCGACTAATGAAGTCGTATATAGCCATCCCTATTTCTTCTAAAGATAAAGTATTGCTGTTATCTTTATCTGCCGCAGAAAGCAAGCCCTCTGCCATAAGCATAATTCCTTCGGATAAAGACTGAGGTAACTCATCTAATGCCATTGGGTTGTTGTGCATTGACAATAAGTCTTCATCACCAACAATTTGACTTGGCATTATATTTTTATCTTGAAGAAGATCCATTTCAATGTCAAGACTATTAACATATGAGTCGGGATCGTCCCATTCCTCATCGGGGGCGTAATCCCAAGCCTGTTCTGCTTGAAGAAGATCGGTCAGATCCTCTTCCCTTAGCAGCTCTGTGCTTTCATCAGCAAGGGACTCGTCCCAAAGACCTGCAGCTTTATTAATAATTGCGTCTAACTCTTCGGCCTCTTTCGAAAGACCCTTGTTATCTAAAGAGTTTGCTATCGTAATAAGCTCTTTTAACATTATATAATTCCCTGCTCATCATCGCTAGAGTTATTTTTATAAACTCTTTCTCCAAGAACCCTTGCGAATGTTGCAATAGAATCCATATCTGAATCATCAACTGCGTTCATCGTATCAAAAAACCACTGAGCCATAGCGTCCGGAGCCATCTTTATACCCCTCCATAGCGCATCAGCATCTCTGGTATCCAATATGTCTATCGCCAAATCACCACCAAGTATTGATTCTAATCTTGATGGCTCAAGGTCAGAATCCGTATATTCTATTTCAGAAACAACTCTATCCTCCAGGCTGACCTCTTCATGCGCCACCTCTCCTGCGCTCGTATCACCATCCACTATTGCATCTAAATCTAAGCCAGATGGATCAAGCCAATCCGTATCTCCAGTAAATATATCATCCTCTGCCAACTTATTTAATACTTCATCAAGGTAGCCTGCTTCTTTTCGATACCCCTTTTGATCGAGGTGTGTTGCCAACTTAACTAATCCTTTAATCATTTTAAAACTCCATTATTAATTTAATCATCTGAAATCACTCTTCGCCAAGACCTTGGCGACTTTTGATCCATTCATGAACTTTCCAGCCTATCTTCCGCCAGATTTTCAACACGATCTTCTTTGCGTCGATACTTTTCTCTCATATTGTTTCTGTATTCGGGATTGTTTCCGAGGTCACCAAAGTCAACACCTGAGGTTTCCAAATCAGCATGTCTTGACCACTCATCAATAAAATCTTCTTCTTGCTTTTCGGAAAGAAGCTCATCTGCTTTATTCATTTCTTCAAGAACGGTATCAACAATCTCTTCGTTGGTTGCATCAGGGCTTATTTCTTTTACAATAGATACAACCGCTTCCCATAGCGCAAGATGCTCTTCAGAATCAATAGCGCCATCTTCATTTTTATCCATAAAGTTAAAAAATCTTTTTGCTGCAGCTCTAAGGTCGCCCTGATCTCTCCAGTAAGGCTCTGATGATTTCGCGACCTCTTCTTCGTCTAATTCCATTAAAAGTTCTGGGTCAGATAGAGATCTTGAGGCCTCTCCCGTCTCTAGCAGTCCCTGAGGATCATTATAGCCTTCATCATTGGGGTCCCAAAACTCCTCTTCCCATGTCCAATCCGGGTTTGTTTCCATCTCATAAGAGGGTTCGGCAGCCTTTCTCAGCAGGCTGTCTAAATAATTCGCTTCTTCGACAAAACCCTTTGAGTCTAAATGATTGGCGAGTCTGGTAAGGTCTATAATCATGGTGAAATTTCTTTCCCTTTAAATATATCTTTTAAATTCAATATCTTGCGTTTAATATTTTTTTGCAACGCAGAATCATCCTCTGGGTACAGCGGGTCTGGTTTAGCCTGTGATTGATCATCATGTTCGATGTCTGATGCCGGCATTTCAAATTGCGGGATATCTGCTGGCTTACTCTCTAATCCAACTAGCTTACCATTATCTTTTGCATACTCTAATTCGCTACACGAAAGGTCATTTTGATTCTTGCAAGGATCAAACCACCCTTTTTCTTTAATATAAAAATAATGCTTACTATTGTATGATGCAGCATATAGGCCATGAAATGCATCACTCTGATCAATCATGCTACCCTGCATAACCTTATAATATTTTACTTCAGTTTCTTCTGCTATCTTTCTAAGGATGCCATCTAAATAATCAGCTTCTTTTCTTAAACCTTTAGCATCCAAATGGTTCGCGAGTTTTGTTAATTCTTTAATCATAACCTAAC
>Ga0315316_10000611_pt1 | contig 23837 bp, 14 predicted proteins | sample M160m3416metaG_FD_203702 | JGI IMG/M metagenome (GOLD analysis project Ga0315316, IMG submission 203702) | Ammonia-oxidizing marine archaeal communities from Monterey Bay, California, United States - M1 60m 3416 | ecosystem: Environmental > Aquatic > Marine > Intertidal zone | place: USA... | reverse complement strand
ATAGACAATCACAAAGTGTGTTTGCATCATTTGATTTAATTTCAGGATCAACACTTTCGCTACTTTCCACAGTGTTATCATCATTATTTGATTCACTAGAAGCTTCAGTACTTGCATCTCCACATGATGCAAAAAACAATGCCAAAACAGGCATTGAAATCATTAATTTTTTCATAATTATAAGTTTAAATTTTGGCTAATATAAACATTAACAAATACAGTACAAGAATTAATATTTAACAATAAAATGATTTTATTTTATTTTAAAATCTAAATAATATTGATGCGTTTATTTTTAAATTAGTGTTTAAAATCAAATACACCTTAATATGAAAGTAATTGCGCTTAGTTTTATTCTAATCTTTTTAGTTTTTCAATCCTATACTCAAAATAACTTTCATTTACGAAGTGAATTACACGAAGAATTGGGACCCTTTTATCACGGAGTAGCATCGGGGGATCCCTTGAGTGATGCGGTAATTATATGGACCCGTGTAACCCCAGAACCACTTCCTTCTCCAGATGAAATATTAGAGGTTAACTGGAAAGTGGCAACTGATATTGAAATGCAAAATATTATAAATTCAGGTACTGCATATACTTCAGAGCAAAAAGATTATACAATCAAGGTAGATGTTGATGGCTTATCTCCGTATACGTGTTACTATTATCGTTTTGATTATGATGGAACTAACTCATTAACTGGTCGAACCAAGACTGCTCCCGATAATGTAATAGATAGCCTACGCTTTGCAGTTGTTTCATGCTCCGATTATGCCGCTGGTTATTTTAATTCTTATGCTTCAATTGTAGAAAGAGATGATGTGGATGCCGTAATACATCTTGGCGACTACCTGTATGAATATACCGCAATTGCCGGTGTTGATGGACGAACGGTAGAGCCAGAAAATGAGATTATATCATTAAGTGATTACAGAACAAGACATTCTCATTATAAATTAGATGAGGATTTGAGGAATATGCATCAACAGTATCCAGTTATTACTGTTTGGGATGATCATGAATCGGCCAACGACGCTTGGATGGGTGGTGCTCAAAATCACAATTCTACAACTGAGGGATTATGGGAGAATAGAAAAGCCAATTCAAAACAGGCTTATTTTGAATGGATGCCTATTCGGCCTAACACTATTGATTCGTTACGACTGTATCGAGAAATTAAATATGGTGATCTGATGACATTATACATGTGCGACACACGCCTCGAGGGACGTGATGAACAAGTTGGTGCTACTAGCTCTGAAATAAACGACACCAATAGACGTCTTTTAGGAGTAGATCAGTACAATTGGTTATTGAGTAGACTCCAAAATAGCAACAGTCAATGGAATATTTTAGGTCAACAGGTAATGATGGCGCCTTTAGAGGTTTTAGGTCTAGTTTTAAATCCAGATCAATGGGATGGATACCCTGCCGAAAGAGAACGATTTTATGGAGACATTTTAGATAACAATATCAATAACCTTGTTGTCCTAACAGGTGATATTCATACGTCTTGGGCTAATAACCTACCAGGGAACAATTACGATGCTTCTACTGGTTCAGGAAGCATGGGCGTAGAATTCGTAATCACTAGTGTCACCTCTGTGGGTTTCCCTTTTAATTTACCTACTGAGTTAATCACTGCCGCAAATCCTCATGTAAAATGGTCAAACCTAGATCAGAGGGGATACCTAGTTCTAGATGTGAATCAAGAAAGAGTGCAAGCCGATTGGATGTTGTGTGAAAGTGTATTTTCATCTAATCTAGATTTTGAACGAGCAAAAAGTTTTTATGTAAATGATGGACAAACATTTTTAACAGAAATAAATGAAGCTTCCGAAAGAACATTCGATGAATGTAGTCAAGCTGAAATGTTTAATCCAAACTTAGGTATAAATCCATTATTGGAAAATGAAATTATAATGCTTGGAGTTTATCCAAATCCATTTGAAAAAGAAATAACAGTTCAATACAATTCAAGAGGTAACGATAAGGTTAAGCTAACCTTATCATCAATGAATGGAGTGATTCAAAAATCATTCTTCTTCATACCTCAAGTGGGTTTAAACTACCTTAAACTTGATGGTCAAACATTAGACAAAGGAAGCTACGTTATCAGTATTGAAGTTGATGGAAATATTCTTAGCCAAAAAGTTATTCGCTTGTAAATCTATCGAAGTAATGTAACATGGCCAGTTAGCTCTTTTCGTTCATTTGAGGTTTGGTCATGATATGTGATTTTCCATATGTAAACACCTTCCTGGGCTTGTTTTGCTCCTGGACCATAAGTGCCATCCCATCCAAAATTAATGTTTTGGGATTCGAAAACTTGCTCTCCCCACCTATTATATATTTTCATTTTATAGCTGAATAATTTCAAACCAGGAATTACGGTTGGAACGAATTCTTGATTGTGCTCATCGCCATCAGGAGTAAAGGTATTTGGTACAAATACAGTTCCTACTTCATTAGAAACTAATGTGATTGAATATGAATCAAAACAACCTTCATCATTATAGGCTGTAAGAATAATTTGGTAGCCATTGTCATTTACATTGAAATTCTGACTTGGGTTAATCAAATCACTACTCGTTCCATTTCCAAAATCCCAATAGTATGAATCGGCGTATTCAGAGCTGTTAATAAAGTTAATAGCTTCTTGGTCATTAGATATTACACTGGGATTCATTGTAAATGAGGCAATTGGTGATGTCGTAGCACATATAGCGCTATTGAGATTTGTGCTAAATTCACAACCGGAATTACTTGTAAGTATAAGATCTATATCAACACATCCAGCCTGATCTATCGTTAGTTGGCTTGATTGTGCAGATGAAAATAAAATTCCGTCCAAAAGCCATTCAGTTGAAACATTTGAAATGTCATGATTGAGATCCACAATAAGAGGAAGACATCCTAAGGTATCACTTAACGTAATTACGGGTTCCTGCGGAAATGCCACAGAGATGGCAAAATCAGATGCCGAAATTACACATGAGCCTGTGGTCGTAGTTACACTGTAATTACCCGGTACTGATACGATTATACTTTGACTTGTTTCACCAGGTATATCAATGCCATTTAAGGTCCATTGATAAGAATCTGCTAACGTACTGTTCAATTCAATTGTACTGCCATTACATAAAGTATTAATACCTCCCGTTGAAATAATATTCGTCGTAATTTCCGAAAGAACAAAATCCTGAGATGTAGAAGTGCATGAATTATTGGTAGTAGAACTTAATTCAAAATCATCGAACCACAATGAATATTGAGCTGCACCTCCAGATAATATACCAAAGCTATGGTTGCCTGCTGTCATAGTTACAGAGAAACAATGCTGTGTCCATACAGTATTGGTTGGAACCAAGACATCAGGCCCTACCTGAATTCCATCCACCGCCAAAGAGAAATGAGAATTCGCTGTGTTTTGACCTGAAGCACCTGCGCCTTGAGGTCCAGAATACCATACACATATATCTACGTTTTCTCCTCCAACAAATGGCAGCTGTCCCGTCTGTATGTTGTCGGCTCCAGCGTAAAAATATACATAACCAATTCCACTATGAGCGCCTAATGAGCTTGAGAAGTTTGTAACTCCTCCAACACAACCTTGATTTCCTACAGCCCATACTGGATGGATACCATCAAATACTTGACCAGCATCATTACCACAAAAATAACCTGTCGGACTGCCACAACTTGTACCTGGTCCCAATTCAAAATCTGAATTATTATTAATTGTACCTGAACCAGTTGTTCCAATTGTTGTTGTTACTGCATACACACCTGCAGTAGTAGCAGTATAGATTTGATTGATTGCTCCGGGTATATCTACACCGTTTAAGCTCCATTGATATGAATCAGCCGGGCTGGAAGTTAAATCAAGAGAGCTACCGGGACAAAGAATAACTTCATTGCCAGCACTTGTAATCGTTGGTACAATTTCTATAATAATATAATCCAAGGAAGTTGATGTGCAAGTACCGTTAACAGCTGTAATGGAGTACGCTCCACCTTGATTAGCACTGTAGGTTTGGGAGGTAGCTCCGGGAATATTTGCTCCATTTAGCATCCACTGATAAGAATCTGCTGGGCTAGAAGTTAAATCCAATGAACTCCCTGGACATAAACTTGTATCCCCATTTGATGAGCTAATTACAGGTATGATTTCAGTCAACATAAAATCAGCTGAAGTCAAGGAGCATGCTCCATCTACCACCACAACATTGTAGGTTCCTTCATTTGTCGCATTATACACTTGATTTGTTGCGCCAGGAATGTCAACACCATTTAGCTGCCATTGGTAAGAAGACCCCGATGATGCAGTTAAATCAATTCCACTTCCAGAACAAAATGATGTATTTCCACCTGCACTAGAAATAGTAGCGATTAAGTAGGTTAAATTAAAATCAATTGAAGTAGATGTGCAAGAACCAAGCACTGTAGTTACAGTATAAATACCTTCCTGGGTAGCATTGTAGATTTGATTGGTTGCACCCGGAATATTGATACCATTTAATGCCCATTGATAAGAATCAGCCAAGCTAGATGTTAGGTTTAAGGTGTTTCCTGGACAAAGAGTAGTCGCTCCACCAGATCCTGTGATAGTTGGAACTATCTCAGTAATCACAAATTCCAACGAGGTAATATCCGTACAAACTCCCAAAGAAACAGTTACTGTATAACTTCCCCCAACAGTTGCAGTATATATTTGATTTGTAGCACCTGTTATTATAACACCATCTATTGCCCATTGGTATGTGTCAGCCGCACTTGAAGTTAAATCAAGGTTGCTTCCCGGGCAAAGTGCATTTACTCCACCACCACTTGAAATCACCGGTATGATTTCCGTAAGGGCAAAATCGGAAGAAATTGATGAGCAAGAACCAATTAAAACTGTTACAGTATAAACACCACCTTCATTGGCAGCGTAGGTTTGATTTATGGCATTTGGAATATCTATACCATCCAAAGCCCATTGATAAGAATCTCCAAGGCTTGAAATAAGGTCTATACTTGTTCCTGAACAAAAGCTATTAGCTCCGGTATTACTAGAAATTGTTGGGATAATGAAACTAACCGCATAAACTCCTGAAGTATCTGTACAAGCTCCATCAATGATCTCCACAGTATACATACCGATGTTATTTATTGTAAGAGTTTGATTCGTTTCACCGGGTAATAAAACGCCATCCAAAAACCATTGAAAAGAATCTCCTGGACTAGCTAATAAATCGAGTGTGCTCCCCGGACATAATACAGAATCTAGTGAATTTGAAGAAATATTAGCATCAAACTCAGTTATTAGAATGTCACTAGATAGTAACGAGCATGTTCCTGCTGTTATATTCAATGAATATGTACCAGTTTGATTTGCATAAATTGCATTTTGATTAGCTCCAGGTATTGGCGTCCCATTAAATAACCACTCATACACATTTAATGGATTAGGGTACTGAGAAAAGCTTATTAAGAAGACACTGTCCCCTGGGCAAATCACATCATTTCCATCAACGATAACAGAGTCAGATGTCTCATAAATGGTGTAAGGTGCTGATGATGCAGAGCAACCATTTAAATCTGTATAAAACACTTCATACACTCCAGCTGAATCCACAGATATTGACTGAGTCGTTTCGCCCGTACTCCATAAATATGAACTGCCTAAAGGTGATTCTATTACCACTGTGCTTCCTGCACAAATAGTACTATCTCCAATAGCATCAATAACTGGGTTTGGGATTGAATTAATAATAACCTCAATTGGTGCTGATTCACCAATGCAGCCATCTAAATCTTCAACGGTTACTGTATATTGACCCGGCGTATTCACAATTATAGATTGGGTTGTTTCCCCAGTTGACCATTGATAATTATTCCCTAAATCTGTTGATAATTCAACAGAGTCACCAGTACAAATTGTCGTTGAGCCATTCGCGGAAATGGTTGGAATTAATACGGGGACAACCCCAACCGTAGTGTAATAAGGTTTACTCCATCCACAGCAAGATTCATGCACCCTATACCTAATTTGATAGATAGTTGGCATTGTTACAACAGGCATAATGAAACTCGGAAATTGGTCTGAGCTAGATTGTAATGGATTCAGTGCATCAGTCTGATAAATAACCCAATCCCATTCAAGTTCCGTGCCCCATGTTTCACCACTTATAGTCAACACACCACCTGAACATACTGTTGATGGCCCGTTAAATAGCATATTAGCAGGTCTCGTGTCATCTATTATATGAACCCAATCTTGATAAATAGCACCACTAGCCTCGATATCATATATTCCATTATTACTGTAGTAGGTGTAAACCGGATTGGAATTGAAAGTGTAGCTTGAACTTCCAGGATTCAAGTCATCGATCAAGGTTGAACCATTTAAAATCCATGGGTCCATAATTGTATTCGAAAAAACTACTTCAGAATTCACGCAACCTTTACCATTAATAGGGTAATCCATTACGATTGTTGTTGGGTTTGGAATACTTGTAGATGGATTAGAGAAAGCACCGTCAACCACCATATGGACTGAATATCCAGAAGCCCCTGGCTGCCCTGTTCCTCCGCTGCCTCCATTTCCTCCTAAACCACCTTGACCGCCTGCTCCTACTTCTGTATTGTTACAAACACGTGTTGTTGAACATAAACCCCCGTTAGATCCTGTCGAACCACCTGAAGATGTACTCGTATTGTTTCCTCCACCACCACATCCTCCAGGACCACCTGATCCACCAGAACCACCACCACCAGGACCACCACCACTTGGAATAATCCCAGGAACATTTATCGTAATATCTTGTATAAGGGAGCCTGTATTTGAATTAAATCTGTAAATACCAAAAGCACCACCTCCTCCTAGGCCACCAAATCCTCCTTGACCTCCTTCGCCTCCAGATCCGCCGCCACCGCCGCCTGAACCACCTCCATCATCACAAAAATCCCACCAGTTGATTTCGGTTTGTCTTCCGCCGCCGCCGCCGCCTTCGCCACCGCCGCCTCCACCGCCATCACCACCACCAGCTGCATTTCCGTTTGGAGTCCAATAATTTAAAAAGGACGTATTTGTTGCTTCAGGAGCAGCTGAAGCATTCGCACCATTCCCTCCATTCCCTCCATTTTGACCTTTTCGTCCATCTCTATTAGAATCCGTTCCACATCCTCCATTTGAACCCTGCCAGCCAGAATCAAACCCTCCAAAGGCTCCACCACCACCATTTGAACCATTTATACCATCCTGATTATTATTTGAATTCCAATCAGAACCCATGCCTCCATTACCGCCAGCACCGCCCTGTCTAATACCTCCACCAACAAATCCTGAGCCTGCACCTCCCACTCTATTTGTGGTGTTATTGTCACAATGTCCAGTGAGACCAGTCGCACCCATGGATCCATTACTGCCAGGATTTCCATTGGCTCCATTGGCACCATTAGTTGCTGATCCAATATTTAAGTTGCATCTGTTGATTTCATATCCAGAAGAATTATCAATTAAAACACCATAATTTGACTTTCCCCGTCCATCTATAGAATTCCCAATACAATTAATTGTCGTAATATCTATGTCTTGAATAATCCATCCTGAGGTATTTACTGATTTAAATGCAATCATATGTGAAATGGCATTATTTAATGTTTCTTCTCCTGAAAAAGTGAGGCTAGTGGATTGTGCACTAGATTTCGTCCATATTCCACTGTTATTCTCCCATGCCCCATCAATAAAGACATTGTCTTGTAGATAAATGATATCAGGTTCTATATAATTTCCACCAGTAAGACGAATGTTCGTGCGTGCTCCACCTACCAATTGCATGGCTCTCCATAAATTTGCAACGGGTTCATTAGGAAATCCAAGATAATTGTTGTCACCATTAACAGCGTCAACATATATCATATCACAGGCAGGGGGTGTTATGGTTGTTATGCAGGTTGCCACGGCATCAGTTTCGGGACAAACATCAGTATATGTGAGAGATATAGTATAGGCCCCTTGATCTGTAAATGTGATGTCAGTACAAGTTGAAGATGTATTGGAAATGGTAACTCCCACCGAAGGTACTACAGACCAGGTATATGCCGATATACCAACACTAGCATCTGGGTTAGGAGGTAATGTGGTGCAAAACTGAATAGGAACATCAGGAACTATTGTTGTTCCACATGAGGAACTTATAATAGGTGCTGCATACGGGTGGTATGTAACCCTAACGCATTCTGTTACAATTTGTTGAGTATTTATATCTGTACAGCTACTAGATATAACACAGCGGTATAATCTGGTGCCAGGTATTTCGTTTGGCGTGTATGAAAGTGTATTTGCTCCTGGAATGTCGGTCCAGCTTAATGCTCCATTACAATCGGTACTTGTACTTATTTGCCATTGAACGAGTTGTCCGAGACTCCAGCCATTCCAGCTGTCAACAGTTACGTCTAACGAAGTTGTGTTTCCTGGGCATAAGTATCGGTCATAAGGAAACGGTTGAGTTACGATAGTAGGTGATGTTGCAAAGCTCCAATTAATCATTAATTCGTCAATTCCATAACCGGCACCGTTGTGATCAGAGCATCGATTATGCATAGACAAAAAAGAACCCGAAGTATAATCCCCCGTATAAAGATTGGTTTGGCAAGGTGGCTCATTCCAAAAATTAATATCACCTATTCGAAGCCTACCACAACGCGTGTCGTCACTATTAAAAAAACAGGTGTTAGCATTGCAGTTACTTCCACATCCATCATCTTCCCAGCTTTCCATATCAATATTAATTTCATTGATTTGCTGGGCATTAAATGAAGCTGCATTTATAATTCCTGGATTCCATGTTGAGCAAAAGACAGCATCTGCTCCATAAGTGTTGGAACAGCCTCCGTAGATTCCTGGAGCGGAGTTGACATTTTGAAAATTACCAGCATTAAAACCAACCCAAACTTTATATCTAGGATCAGGAAAGCTATTGAATCCTCCTACATCATTACCGCAGTCCCAATTATGTCTGAAGCCATTAATCTGCACATCAGCATTTATAAGGATTTGTGAATGATAATTAACAGATCCAAAAAAAATCGAGGCGCAAAAAATGAATAATTTAATTCTATTCCTTTTAAGCCATTTCATAGTTAGTACTTAAAGGTATCAAACATCTTTTAATTCATCAATAATAATTGTAAATAATTAAGCTTAGCCGTGTCAAAGATTTTTTTAATGAGATTCTCCTATATATTTGGCACATTCAATTTCCAATAAAGACACTTGGTCATGAAGCTCTTTCCAGCTGTTTGATTTGCTAGAAAATTGTTCTATCCAAAGACATAATTCAAAAGGGTGTTTCAGCTTAAACATCCTGAAAGATGATTTTATTTTATGACCAATTTTATTAACCTCATTTTCCTGCTTGTTTGAAATAGCAGTTTTCAAATACTTCAAATTTTTTGGAGTATCATTTTTGAATATTTCTATTATTTTATTTGCGAACTCCGCATTACCATTTACCACATTTAAGACACTCGACGTAAAAGGGTCATGCCCTATTTTTTTATTAAGAGACATCTTGCTGTCCCCACCAATGTTAAGGTTTATAGCAATTTTTTTCACCAACTCATTTCTCATAAAAGGTTTCGAAATGTAGTCAGCAATACCTGCTTCATAGCATGCATCTATATCCTTCTGTACGGTGTTCGCTGTTTGTGCAATTATTGGTATTTCAATATTTAATTCTTCACGGATAATTTTAGCTGCTGCAATCCCATCAAGAATTGGCATTTGAATATCCATAAGTATCAAGTCAAATGAATCCTTTCTACAGTATTCAACTACCTCCTTACCATTTATTGCCATTTTTACAAGAACACCTTCCTGCTCCAAAATTGTTTTTAGGTAAAAGCTATTTACCTCATTGTCTTCAGCAACTAGTATTCTTAAACCCTGAATTGAAAAATTATCATTTACGATTATGTTATTTATTTCAATACTTGATTTGGCAATTTTTAAGGTTAATTCAAATTTAGAGCCAACACCTTTTTTACTTTCAACGGTTATTTGACCATTCATTTGATTTACAATTTCTTTAGTGATCATTAGGCCTAAACCTGTTCCTCCAAAATCTCTAACAATTGAATCATCTTCTTGATGAAATCCTTCAAATATTTTTTCAAGTTTGGAATCTTCAATTCCGATACCAGAATCTTCGACTACTATTTTAATGTGTTGAAAGTTTTTAGTTTGTTTGATATTAGAAACAGAGACTTTAATAAAGCCTTTTTTTGTGAATTTTAGGGCATTGCTTAATAAATTATTCAGGATTTGAGAAATGCGTAGAGAATCACCTTTCAAGTTATTTTGAATTAATGAATCAAAGGAATAATCGAAATCAATTCCTTTTAGGGATGCTTCTATTTTATAGGGTTTGATATTAGAAACCAGAAGTTCGTTAAAATTAAAAGGGAAACTTACCAATTTAAAATTTTGAGACTGTACTTTTGAAATGTCCAAAACATCATTAATTAATCCAATAAGTTGCATAGACTGACTATTAATTATCTCAACATATTTTTTCTGTGTTTGATTAAGAAGAGTACCTTCAATAAGCTTTGACATCCCTATAATACCATTAAGCGGAGTACGGATTTCATGACTCATTTTGGCAATAAAATTTTGTTGTGTTTTACTCGCCTCTTTTATCTTCTTATATGAAATCATTATGTTATTTAGATAATCCTTTTCTGATTGCGAAAAAATAATGTTTGAATAAATATTTCCCGCTAATCGACAGGCGAAATTCAGCACATTGACATGGTCATCTGTGAAGTAATTTTTTTCTTGACTAGCAAAACCAAATGCCCCAAGGGCTCCATCTGCTGTTGTTATGGGAACCCAAAGTCTCGATTTGACTTTAAATGACCTTTTACTTGAGGTAACAAATGAGGGAACATCTTCTTTATCCATATCAGGGATATGGAGGGATTTTTTATTTTTAAACACCCATCCCGGATGTCGGTCTAAAGCTGTATTCTCAACCTCTACCAGTTCTTTTTTAGTGAAGCCATTACTTCCAAATAACTTCAGCTTAGCTTCTTTTGGTTCCCAAAGAAAAAGTGCACTGTGAGGTACTTCAATATATCCATCAATAATCGAATACAAAGCTTTAGAAATTGAATGCGCATCATTCGCTGTAGCTAACAATTCGGCAATGTTATTATAAAATGATAATTGAGATTTATCCTTCTGATCCATTAATTATAAAATTAATGAATGCAATCCGTATTCAAAATAATAAGATGAAGAAATACATCAAGTATATCAATTTTATCAAGTAATAGAACTTTTATTCATTAATAAATTAGTTATGATTAATGTTAAAAATATGCAAAAAGACCTATTTAAATCTAGTCACATTATGGATTGACAATTGTTTGTCTTATATTTGTGGCTGAATTATTAAAAAAAAATGTTATGAAAAAGTTATTTGCTTTAATTTTTGTTGCCGCAGCTTTCGCTGCTTGTGGAGATGCTTCTGATTTAGCTTCTGCAATTGAAGATGGTGCTGATCAAGCACAAGAAGCTGCTGCTGATGCTGCTGCTGATGCTGCTGATGCTGCTGATGCTGCTACTGATGCTGCTGCTGATATGGCTGACGACGCTGCTGATATGGCTGACGACGCTGCTGATATGGACGCTGCACCTGACGCTGAGTAAGCAACAAAGTTTACGAAATTTTAAAACCTCCCAATTGGGGGGTTTTTTTTATGTTCAATAATTAGCTTCGATCAGATTTGTATGTAAATCCTATACTTTTTAGCAGAGAAATGGCTTTGTCCTTATTATCCTCTTGTATCATTAAGTAATCATTTGTGTAAGTAGAAGTTAATGTAATGTCGATTCTCTTAGACGCAAATACGGATGCTATTGAGGCTAGAAAACCTTCACAATAAAAAGGATTCCCACATTTAATATTGAGTAAAATCCAATTGTCTAGATTTCTTTCATATGCACCTAAATCTTGAAGGTTGGATGATTTTGTTACCACTGTAATTTCATCAGAGTCTCGGGTAACAATCAAATGCTCTTCAGGGTTTAGTACCTCTGAAACCTTGGTGTAAACATAAATACCTTTCTCTACAGTAAACCAGCTAGCCTTAATTACTTTTGATAAATCCTTATCTATTATAAATGTCATATTATAGAGTTATAATTATAAAATTAAATATTCTTTTAGCTCTTTATAAAACGTAAATTGATTGGTTGCTCGATTTAAGTTTTGTTTTGGCTCCGTCACTTTATAATATACATCCGAATTTAAATAATCAGTAAGAAATCGAATACACTGAATGAGCGAAACGCACATTGCTGATAATCCTAATGAACTCTTCTCTTCTTGTGTCATAAATTGTTCTCCAATAGACAAATAGCCATTTTTAAGTGATTCGTAAACGTCAGATTTAAAGCTCTTTTTATTCATTGTAGAATCTTCATTTGAATTATTGGCAAAGGATCTCACCATATCTCCAAAATCATAAAGTATGGTTCCAGGCATAATAGTATCTATATCAATAAGAGATATGACATAATCGTTAGTCCGGTCAAATAAAAAGTTGCTCACCTTTGGATCACCATGAATTGTTCTTTTTACAATATTCTTTTCGACTTCTATGTATTCTGAAATATAATGCAAATTGGCATTTACGGCTTTAATCAGGTTTTTAGCTATTGTCATCCTTTTAAGGTTTCCAGAAATCAATGCGCCTTTAAATTGTTTTACTCGATAAGTAAAATCACAAAAACCTTTGATGGGTACTTCTAGTTCTGCAGTATCCATTTCCTTTAAACAATAATGAAATTCTGCAAGAACCCTAGCTGAATTATATGCCAAAATAGGATTCGTACACACACCATACGTTTCTCCATCAATAAATTCAGACATTCGCCAATATTCGTCATTAATGTTTTTTACATCCTCTCCTTTATCATCTATTAAAAATGAAAGTGTTTGTTTTGAAAAACCATTTGCTAAAAGATAACCCTTCACCTTCTTGTAATTATGGTGTATTAACTTAGGTTGAAGAAATACAAAATGATTTATTCTTTGCAATACATAGACTGATTGAAATGTTTTAACCTTAAAGGATTGATTAATAAGTCCAGAACTAATCTCCATGATTTCCAAATCATTATTTTGTGCCTTTGGTAAAAACATCAAGGCAATATCTCTAACATCGTCTCTCATACATTAAATTTCGATGGGTATTCACCGTTATCGATTAAGCTTTTTAGCTTTTCTTGCGATGGTACTAAATCAGTTGAATATGTTAATCCAAACCATAATGAATTCGTTGAAACAAGCTTTATAATGTGTTTATGGTTTTGAATCAAATTATTGATCACGGCTGGCAAGAAAAGCTCTGCACTCTCTTTATTCTTATTTCTATTATAAAAATCCTTGAATGCCTTTTCTAATTCCAAAAAAATAGTAGGCCGAAACAACCACAAATTCATTGAAACCATTTGGTTTACATCCAATTCAATCAATTCATCATTACAGCTTAATTTTCCGTTTACCATTTCAATATTGGTGCATTCACTTATTGAAATGAGTTGCTCTTTCTCTGTATTGCAAAGACCTCTGGAAACACCACCATTGTTACTTAAAGTATTCCCTAAACGATAAGCAACAAGGCCATATTCTTTTCCCTTTAATTCCTTCATTAATATAACACTATTGGAATACGCACTCTTGCCATAGAAATCGTCTGCATTAATAATCATAAACAGATCATCGATATAATCTTCACATGACAATACTGCATGTCCGGTACCCCAAGGTCTTTTTCGATAATTTGGATAATTCGGGTCAAATTTATATTGGTCTACAAAATGAATATCGACTTTTGATTTGAGGTAATTTAATTTCAACTTTAATTGAGGTATACATTCTTGAATCGTAAGAATCACAATTTTAGTGCAACCTTCCTGAATTGCGTCATAAATTGAATATTCCAAGAGTAATTCCCCATTCGGCCCTACCCCATGTATTTGTTTTTTTCCATTAAATCTAGTGCCTAACCCTCCAGCCAATATCAACAAAGTAAACTCCATTAAAAATTACTTGAAATTCCGAAAACGGGTTTTCTTGTTTTCCAGGAACCATTTGTAAAGTCAGGAACTTCCTGAGGCTGCCCACCATTGACTATTGATTTTTCACTAAGCGGTGTAATGGCATACCAGCTCGCAAGATCATAAACATCTAATGGAAATTCTATATTTCTCTTTATACATTCTATAAAGGCATTATCAACAAAATAATCCATGCCTCCATGCCCTGAATTTTCAGCAGCAGCGGAGTGCTTCTCCCATAAAGGATGGTCATAATCCTTCAGCCAATTCTCAGTGTTATCCCACTTGTGAGAATGTTCCATTCTTTTTTCAAAATAGATGAACCCCTGCGAAGGATCTCCCCAACCGAAATCCTGCCAAATACCTTCTGTTCCTTGAACTCTAAATCCAAGATTATAAGGCCTTTGAAGAGACGTGTCATGAGTAAGCAAAAGGGTTTCTCCATTCGCACATAAAATCTGCGTCGTAACAACATCCCCCTGCTTAAAATTTAGATTTGCATTTGGATGATTAGCACCCCCATTTTCATGTTCGGCCACATACTTATTCAATCCTCTAGCCTTGCTGGACATGGACTGAATAGTCAGCATTCGATTTCCACGATTCAAATCAAACATGGTGGATAATGGTCCTAAACCGTGTGTGGGATATAATTCACCATTTCTTTTCAGATAATGATTTGTCCTCCATTTAGCCTCGCTAAACCCTTTTTCGCCAAATTCAACCCCGGAATTATATGCACTTTTGCCATCATTAAAGAGAACACCTCGAAGATCGTGTTCATAGCCTCCTTGACCGTGAATCAATTCGCCAAACATTCCCTTTTTCACCATGTTTAATATGGCCATAACATCTCTACGATAGCAAACATTTTCCATCATCATTATAGGAACCTTAGTCTCTTCATAAACCTGAACATACTCAAAACAGTCATCAAGCGTCATTGCTCCACAAACTTCCATTGCTACAATTTTTCCTGCTCTCATTGCGTCTGTTCCGTGTCGAAGGTGCCATTCCCACGGTGAACTCACAAATACGGCATCTATGTCATTTCTTGATAATAAATTTTTATAATCATTATCTCCCTTGTCATATGCGTAAACTCTATCTCCTGTGGATTTTTCAATCATCTTTTGAGCCCTCTCTACCATTCTTTTATCAGGATCAGCTATGGCTACAATTTCAATATCGTTTCGTTTTAGCATTTCTGCAATATGAGTCTGACCTCTGAAACCAACTGCAATAAAGCCCAATCTCACTTTCTTTTTAGCACTGTCTCCAAATGAAAATAGCGAATTAGGTAATATTAATGCTCCTGCAGCGATGGCAGAACTGTGCGATATAAAATCTCTTCTTTTCATTCCTTTTATTTGACTGAGACAAGATAATTAAAATAATAGGGATTGGATAAATTTTCCTTTTTCCTCTTGTTTTCCGTATCTTAGACATAGTAATTGAAAGGTCAAGATAACTTACCATGTTAAAACAATTGATTTTTAGTGTATTTGTTCTGATTGGATTAAACTCCTGGTCTCAAACCATACTTGCTGATTTCGATATTGACATAAGCGATGGGAAAGTATTACTGGCTTGGACAATAGAATCTGGTAGTATATGTAATGGAATGCAGATATACAGAAGTAAAGACTCAATTAACTTTATACTCATTAAGGATATTCAAGGTGTTTGCGGGAATCTTTCGAGTCCTGTATCCTACACTTACACCGATCAAACACCTATCTTGAATGCCGTAAATTACTATAGAATCAATTTTGGGGGTCAAGAAGATTCGCCAATACTTGGTGTTGAAGTAATAAATGTGCTAAGCAATAGCTATTTACTAAGGCCAAACCCTGTAACTGGAGCTGCAAATCTTTATTTTGAAAATGATAATCATAATGAGGTTGTACTCAAGATATTTGATGACTTTGGAGACATTATTTATTTAGAACAAACATCATCAAATAAGTTTGTATTGGACAGTACAAATTTCTCTTCAGGAATGTATTATTTTTCTTTAGAAAACCAAAAGACTAGTAATGTCATTAACGGCAAAGCAGTTATCGTAAATCAATAGCCTCAATAATTTTATGCTATTTGTGATTTACAATAACGAGTTTCTTAAATTAGCTACATGACACATGGTACACATAATGCCGAGCTTGACGAGAGAAATGAGAAAATAAAAATCTATATCAATGGTGAATTTTACAATCGCAACGAGGCGAAAATATCGGTCTTCGATAGTGGATATTTAGTTGGAGATGGTGTTTGGGAAGGTATTCGACTATATAAAGGAACGCTTTCTTTCGTAAACGATCATCTAGACAGACTATGGATCGCAGCAAAAGCTATTGGACTCAAAATACCTTATTCTAAAAAGGAAATGATTGATAAAATTCATTCAACAATAGACATAAATGACATGTCTGATCAGGTTCATATACGAGTAATGCTCACAAGAGGGATTAAAAAAACCCCTTCACAAGACCCTAGACTCACTATTTCTGGGCCAAACCTTGTAATTATCGCTGAGCATAAAAAGGCTTCAATTGAATCTAAAAACAAAGGCATTACATTATTTACGACCACTTATAGAAGAGGATCTCCTGACTATTTAGACCCAAAACTTAATTGTCATAGCAAACTACATGAAGTGCAAGCCCTTATTCAAGCTATAGAGGCTGGAGCGGATGAAGCTTTAATGCTGGATGTTCATGGATTTGTGAGCACGTGTAATGCCACCAATTTTTTTATGATAAAGGATTCTGAGGTATGGACTTCGACTGGAGATTATTGTATGAATGGGATAACTCGGTCAAAAATCATACAAGTATGTAATCAGAATAACATTATCTGTCATCAAAAGAATTTTTCATTATACGACACATACAGTGCCGACGAAGCTTTTGTAACTGGAACGTTTGGAGGAGTCACTCCCGTGACTTATATTGATGGAAAGAAAATAGGCCAAGGAGATTTTGGACCCATGGCTAAAAAATTAAGTGATTTATATGAACAGCTAATTCTTAAAGAAATTGAAGGATAAATCTACTCGTATTTTTCTTTGGTCAGGACCACGAAACATTTCAACAACATTAATGTATTCTTTTGCTCAAAGACCTGACACAAAAGTTTTTGACGAGCCATTGTATGCACATTACCTTTCAAAAAGTAATGCCAAGACATATCATCCAGAAGCAAAACAAATAATCAAGACCATGGAATGTAATGGTCAGAAAGTAGCAAGTCAAATGTTACACGATAATCATGCTCCCGTATTGTTCTATAAAAACATGACCCATCATCTTTTAGACTTGGATATTGGTTTTTTAAATCAAGGGATTAATATTATCCTTACTAGGGACCCTATGGATATGCTTCCCTCCTTTCACAAGGTCATTCCTAACCCTACGTTGAAAGATGTTGGCTACAAGGCGCATCTTGATTTGATACAAGAATTTGAAGAAAACAATACAGACTATGTAATAATGGATTCTAAGATGATTTTGGACAACCCAGAACATGAATTAAAAAAGCTTTGTAAACATGCCAACATTGCTTTCTATAAAGAAATGCTTTCATGGCCAGCTAAAGCAAGGACAGAGGATGGTTTGTGGGCGAAACACTGGTATAAAAACATCCATAAATCAAATGGATTCATGAAATACAATCAAAAAACCGAAATATTCCCAATTGAACTAATGCCCCTATTAAAAGAGTGCCAAGTCTTTTATAATGAGCTTGTTAACAAAATAAAATAGCCATAGCTATTGGATAAATGAATTGAATTCTGTTTTGGAGTAGAAAATTGTAACTTTAAAATATGATTCCTACGCATGACTCAGATCGTACAAATCGAAGCGAAATCATTGTAAACCATTTAGAACAGCTCAATGATTATGATTTTGGTGAACCTCACCGACATAATTATTTTGAGTTTTTTTATTTCATTAAAGGCGGAGGGTATCATAAAGTAGATTTCATTAAATTCCCCATTGAATCCAATAGTGCACACATTGTTGCACCTGGACAGGTACACCAAATGAAACGAAGTCTAAATTCAGAAGGATATGTCATTCTTTTTGAACTGGGTGCAATGGAAGCACATAAGGAAATTGAAAGCTTCTTATTCGAACACATCTGTCTTGACGCGAGTGAGCAAAGTCCCTGCTATATATTTGATCATGAGAAAAAAGAAAGTCTGTATGAAAGGATTAAATTGATTGATAGATACTTTGCAGAAGATACAGAGCTCTCAAAATTATCGATGAGGAATGAAATACAATCTTTTTGTATTGAATGTATGAAAACATCCTCATATTCAAAAAATAGTGGAAGCACATCGGAATATTTACATTTTAGAAAATTATTGCACGCGAATTTCAGACATATGAAAAAAGTAAAAGAATACGCAGAAGCCCTTCATCTTACTGAAAAATCTCTTAATGAAATTGTAAAGAAACAAACTGGAGAAAGCACCAGTAATATCATTTATCGGCAAATTATCATGGAAGCAAAACGACTGCTTAATACGCGTATGTCCATCAAAGAAACTGCTTACGACCTTGAATTTGATGATCCTGCCCATTTTTCCAAATTCTTCAAAACAAAAACAGGTCTGTCCCCATCTGAATTTCAGAATTATACATAACAAATTCTAAATTGTACATCACAAACGCGGAATTGTACATTGCCCGTGCTCTATTGGCGTCATACATTTGTAGTATAAATTTTAAAACAAACGTCATGAAAAATTATTTACCATTTATTTTTAGCCTTTTATTATCTCCATTTATACATTCCCAGTTCCCTGGTTCTAGTACATGGACGCAAATTGATGTACCCACAACTTCTAATTTATTTGATATTGATTTCCCTAGTCCTGAAATAGGATATATTGGTGCAGCCAATGGGGAATTATTAAAATCAACTGATGGGGGCTTAACATGGGAATTAGTAAACTTTACTGTTTCAACACCAAACCCAAATGTTCTTGGAGCCATTTATGATATTGAATTTAGCGATATCAATAACGGGTACATGTTAATGGGAGCAAATGGACCATCATGGAATGCATCCTACTTATATACTACATCAGATGGAGGAAATACATGGGAGAATTTTACTCATGGTGGAAATGTGATGGAAATGGGTTCCATTTTTAGTAACGAAAATGAACATTTATTTCTTGGTGGAGTTGGCTTTTTTGAAAGCTCTTTAATTTTAGAATATGATAATTTCAACTGGACACAAAATGTTGGTGTCCCAACGACAGTATCACCTACATCAGCTGTAGTTGTGGACATGGATTTTCATGAAAACCTTGGTTTAGCAGCTACCAATGGTGAATATATTTTACGTTCTGATGATCATGGGCAAACGTGGGATACAGTAAATACGAATATTGACGAAAACACATTAATTAGCTCTGTATTAATCATTGATGAATTTGTCGCATATGCTGGATACCAAAATAATGGGATGAGCTTCGGATTGCTAAAATCAGAAGATGGTGGAGTGACTTGGTTTCAGGATATGAATTCTGCAACATTCTTGTATCCCAAATGGAATTGCCTTGACCAATCAGAAAGTACAGTGATTAATCACGTAAGGCCTGTATATGCAGGAGCAACTATTGGAACAGGAACAAGTACAGAATTTAATGGGGTGATATTTGAATCTTCTGATGGAATAAACTGGAATTATTCTGTAGTTGAAAAATCCATTAATGCCATAGCCAGTAATGATTATGAACAATTTATGGACTTTACTGGTGGTACAAACCTGATGAAAAAAACATTTGCCGTTGGAAATTCAGGGTACTTGATTACCAATCATACGATTCAAAATTTATCAATTAATGAATCAGATATTTTCGACGTAGAGATATACCCGAATCCTGCAATTGATCAAATAACCATTGAAATGGAGGATGAAAACAGCTGGGATATTGAAATACTTGACAATTCAATGAAAGAAATGAGAGTAGATATTTACTCATCTTCCTCAAAAAAGAAAATAAATATTTCAACTTTACCCACAGGTATTTACTACATAATCCTCACCAAAGAAGGTCAAAAAATCACAAAAAAAGTAGTAAAGAAGTAACAAAGATCATGGCAAAAGGAAAGTCTTCTTCGGAAGGCTTTTTTTATTCCTCTAATCCAATAGATTCATCAATCATGTTGTCATCATCTCCTGGCACTGGTAATTCCTCTACTCCTTTCAGATTCCTCATCATTGCTCTTGTTCTTGTCCCAACTAGTTGATCCAATTGATTATTTGCTTCGGTGATTTTCTTTTGCGCCTTTTCGAGAACCCCTCCAAAAGTTCCAAATTCTGTTTTTACAGCTCCAAGTATCTTCCAAACCTCGCTGCTTCGCTTTTGAATAGCTAATGTCTTGAAGCCCATTTGTAGGCTGTTAAGCATAGCTGCTAGAGTTGTTGGTCCAGTTACAATGATTTTATATTCCCTTTGTAACATGGTAATCATTTCAGGTTGGCGTGCGACCTCCGCAAAAAGTCCTTCAATGGGCAAGAACATAATTCCAAAATCAGTGGTATTAGGAGGGTCAATATATTTTCCCCTAATGTCTTTTGCAAAGTTCTTAATGGATTTCATCAGGGCCTTATTTGCCTTGTCAATAGCTACAGGGTCTGCCTGATCATAAGCAGCTTGCAGTCTAATAAAATCTTCTTGAGGAAATTTAGCATCGATTGGCAGGTATACAGATTCCCCAGTATTGTCCTTACCTGGTAGCTTAATAGCAAATTCTACGTGCGCATCTGAACCCTTTTTTGTTTTCACATTTTGCTCGTACTGTTCGGGTGCCATAATTTGTTCTAATATGTTACCTAGCTGAATTTCACCAAGAACTCCTCTTGTTTTAACATTAGTAAGTACTTTTTTGAGATCTCCTACACCGCTAGCGAGGCTTTGCATCTCTCCTAGACCTTTTTGCACTGCCTCAAGTCTTTCACTAACGATCTTAAAGGATTGACCTAGTCTTTCTTCTAAGGTCTTGCTTAACTTCTCATCTACCGTTTCACGCATTTTCTCAAGTCGTTCACCGGTAGTTTCCACAAGCTTGTCTTGTTTAAGTGCCATGTCGTCAAACTTCTGTTTATGAAGCTCGTTGAAGTCTTTTAAAGAAGTCGATAATTGTTCTCGATCTTCCTTAGCGTTTGATTTTATGGTTTCTGATATGGCAATTAGCTTTTCCTCAAGTTTTGCCGTAAGATTATCAATCCCTTTTGCCATCTCCTCTCTATTGTCTTTGAGTGAGGAGGTCAATTCAGTTCGGTTTTCTTTTAGTTCCTTTGATAGGAGATCCCGTAACCGGTCAATTAATCCAGTATCACTTTGAGATTTCAGCTTTAAAATAAGATATACTGAAAGAATAATATTAAGTGCAACAAGTGCTATGAGTATTTCATTCATTTTTGATTCAATTTATTTAGAACAAAAAAGAGATGTTCATGAATCAAATATACACATTACTTCACTCCCTTTGGTCATGTTTTAAGTTGTGCACAAACATATAATAATGGTTCGTAATCTATTTATGTTCTACTCAAAACAACTATGGATCCTTACCTTTAAAAAGCCTGTGTCGTCAATAGAATAAAAAAAATAAGAAGTCAAAATAGACAACCCTTCAAAGATTTAATCGTTGTTTAAGTAATCACCCTAAACTCAATTGCCATGAAAAATTCATTTCTCATCACTATTGCCGTATCGGCTGTTTTAGCAGCCTCCTGTTCAAAGGAGGCCACTTCGACTCAACAAATAACAAGTAAAGAATCTAAGATTGATAATGCTACAAGTGACCAAACTGCAGCGAATAATTACAAAATAGATTCAGGGTCCCAAGCCCAAAACTCCATATTTCGAAATTCAAGAAAAAGACTTCCGTCTAGATAATAGATTTCTAAATATTTATTTTTTTTAAAGTTAGAGTTCGTCAGTAGTTTGCCAACATTGCACTTTAAATTACCTTCTTTCAATTGAAACCAAATGAAAGATTAACATCAAGGATGTGACATTAAATAATATTTGTCCAATTAATCCTCAACGTCTACAAAATTGACCTTTCGTTCACGAAGAAGCTCGTTGTATTTCAAGAGATCTTTTTGCTTAATAGAATTCCATTTGCTTAGCTCCAAATCAATTTTAGAAGAAATATCTTCCTTTACCTGAATCATTTGTGCTGTAGGTTTATATAAGCCCATGTTAGCCAATGAGGCAACATGTGCCAATTTATTGTTCAGCATAATCGGATAATTCAGCATATCCTGATTGCTTTTTAATTTAGTTTGATAAAGTACTTTTTCTATGTCACTCATCAGGGAATCTAATCTTTTACCTTCGTTTATGACATCCCCAAAGTCTATTTTGTTTAAACGACTGTTTAAGGCTTCAATTTGAGACTTGATGTTTCGCATGTTCCTTATCGCATCATGCGTTTCATCAAGCTTATTGCGTATATCTAATAAGAAATTAAATTGGGCCACTCGATCCGCTACACTTCCTTCCATTCGTGGGTCTTGTAATACTTGAAATGCCGTTTGCGTACTGTCGTTATCTCGTATTAACCTTGCTGTGTAATTTCCAGGAGGAGCTTTAGGCCCTTGTAGTGTCCCCCACCACATCAAAAGCCCATCAAATTTATCCGCTTTGGGATAACGCATATTCCAATTGAAATGATTTAACCCTAATTCAATGATTAATTTATCTTCTTTATGATCCGTCTTGGTTGAAAAAGTTCTAATCAATGTGCCTTTTTCATCTATAAACTTGAGCGTATACTCCGCATCATCAAAACCTTCCTCAGGGATATTAAAATAAATACGAATTCCATCTGGGTGATTGGTTCCTGAAATATCAGAAGTTTGATCGCTTCCTCCAAAACCAACACTGGGATGTATACTATGTATATATAATTGATCTGTTTGAGATTTTTTAGTTGCCATATCCCAAATCACATTTAGGTCGTCTAAAACCCAGAAACTTCTTCCTTGTGTAGCCACAATCAAGTCATTGTCCTTTAAGGCAATATCAGTAATAGGAACTTCAGGAAGATTTAGCTGAAAAGGTTTCCAAGAGACACCATTGTCTACACTCATATACATTCCATACTCTGTGCCACAATATAAAAGCCCATCAACTGTAAGGTCTGCACGAATAACCCTAGTAAAATGTCCGTCATCTATGCCTTTGGTAATAAGCTTCCAGGATTTTCCGTAGTCAGTTGTACGGTATAAATAAGGAGTGTAGTCGCCACTTTTATAAGAAGTTGCTCCTACATATAAACCCCCTTTTCGAAAAGGATCTACCTCAATACTATTAATTAAAGCCCATTCAGGTAATTTTTTAGGGGTCACGTTTTCCCATGTTGTTCCAGCGTTTTTGGACACATGAATAAGCCCATCATCACTCCCGCACCAAAGCAGATCTTTTTCATACGGAGATTCTACTGCTGAAAATATCGTAGCATAATATTCTACTCCAGTATTGTCTTTTGTTATAGGTCCACCAGATGAAACCAATTTACTTGAATCACTTTTGGTTAAATCAGGTGAAATGATTTTCCAGCTACCTCCACCATCATTAGAAACATGTAGATATTGAGAGCAGGTATATAGCTTATTTTCATCATGAGGTGAAAAGAATACCGGAAAATTCCATTGAAACCTATATTTCATGCCTTCT
>Ga0315316_10000609_pt1 | contig 23866 bp, 19 predicted proteins | sample M160m3416metaG_FD_203702 | JGI IMG/M metagenome (GOLD analysis project Ga0315316, IMG submission 203702) | Ammonia-oxidizing marine archaeal communities from Monterey Bay, California, United States - M1 60m 3416 | ecosystem: Environmental > Aquatic > Marine > Intertidal zone | place: USA... | reverse complement strand
CTCCACCCCCGGCCACGGCGAAACGAATCCTCAAACCGTCATCAACTCCTGCTCCTTCTCGCCGAGCTTTTCGTCGATTTCCTTGATGTAGTTGTCCGTAAATTCCTGAACCTCGCTCTCAAAATCGCGCATCTGGTCCTCGGTCAGCACATTGTCGGCCTTCATCTTCTTTGCTGCATCCATGCCGTCCTTCCGGTTGGACCTCACCCTGATTCGTGACTCCTCCGCCATATTCCTGATGACCTTGACCAGTTCAACCCGGCGTTCCTCGGTGAGTTCGGGAATGGGGAGCCGGATAACCTTGCCATCACTCACAGGATTCAGTCCCAACTTGCCATTCTCCCGGATGGCTCGCTCGATATCACCGGTCACCCCGGGATCAAAGGGTTGCACCATGATGGTGCGGGCTTCAGGCGTGGTAATCACCGCCAGTTCCTTGAGTCTCATGTTACTGGCATAGGCCTCGACGTGCACTTCAAGGTTCTCCACCAGACCGGGAGAGGCTTTCCCGGTTCGCACACCCACAAATTCCTGCAGCATGTGGTCAACCGCCTTGCTCATCGCAGCGTTTACTTCCTTCTTAGTATTTTCCGGGTCCATGATAACTGAAATTGAGTGAAGTCGTGATTGGGCCGAAAACCTACTCTCCACAGACGATCGTGCCAAGCTCTTCGCCACACAGCGCTCGCTCGATATTGCCGGGTTTGCCCAGATCGAAGACAATAACAGGCACGTTGTTGTCCATGCAGAGGCTGAACGCCGTCGAGTCCATCACTTGCAGCCGCTTTGTGATGCATTCGTGAAAACTTACGCTCTCGTAACGCTCGGCATCAGGATTCTTCTTCGGATCCGCCGTGTAGACTCCGTCCACCATGGTCGCCTTCAGGATAACGTCAGCACTCATCTCGCTGGCCCGCAGGGCGGCGGTTGTATCGGTGGAGAAGAACGGGCTGCCGGTTCCGGCAGCAAAAATGACGACCCTCTTGTGGTCGAGGTGCCGTCTGGCCTTCCGCCGGATGAAGGGCTCCGCTACATTCTTCATTTCAATGGCGGACTGCACGATGCACATCACCCCTTCTTCCTCCAGGGCGGCCTGCAGAGCCAGGGCGTTCATGACGGTGGCCAGCATGCCGACGTAATCAGCGGTAGCCCGGTCCATTCCGCGGGCACTGGCTGACGCACCGCGCCAGAAATTACCCCCTCCCACCACAATGCCCAACTCCACTCCTGACTCCAGGGCAGTCGAAATCTCGGAGGCGATGCGCCCCACAATCTCAGGAGAGATATTGTCCTTGCTTCCCGGTTCCCGCAAGGCCTCCCCGCTTAACTTCAGTATGGCTCTCTTGAAAGAGCGTCCCTTTTCGCCCATACAATCAGAAGGTTGTAACATTTACCCAATCCAGCTCGGCTCTACAAAGTGAGAAGGCCGGGCCCATCGTGTGAATTTCAGCCCCCATCCTGATTCTGCATGGCTCTCGTGTGAAAAGAACCCTTCCCCGCCCCTCGTGCAGGCTGCAGGAGCAGCAGGGAGCCGCAGTAACTTGGTCACAAGTCATCCCTCTCCCCCTTCCCCTGACGCCCGGGGACTTCCAAGTTCAAAGCGCCTTGCCAAGTCCTTGAGCCCCTCATTCCTCTCATTGGTCCCCTTCACCCCGATCGAAACGCCCAGGGCCTCATCCTTGATATTCCGGAAATAGTCCTTGAGAGTACGCTCTATCGCCAGAATTGAGAGGGCGACTACCTGCCGGGCAGTCAGGTCGAGTTCTTCCGGCAGCTCGAACTCGCTCACATCGAGCCGGACGAGCAACCTGGTGTTTTTCAATTCTGCGCTCAGGGCAACCTTGCACAGGTTGAGCAGGTTGGCATCCTTGACGTCGTAAGCCTGCCCATTATTGGCGATCCGGTGCGGTGCTCCCACTGCCTTGACCAGGTCTTCCGGCATCGCTCCACCTACGGCGTAGGGACGAGACATCACCGCGGCCTGGATTGGGTCATTCACCCCTAGATCCTCCCCTATGCCGTCGGTATCGTGGAGCGACAGCGGTTGATAAAGGTTCACCACTTCCACTGTCACCGCCGAACCAAGCGCAGGAAGGAGAAAGGCTGCTGCCAGAACCCTCAAGACCATGGCGCTACTGTGCTCCTATTCGGGCGCACTCGCCAGCGAAAAGAACCGATCCCCGGCTGTCAGCGAATTTCCCTTGATGAACTCCGGGACCGGGAGTCGATTCCCTCCCTCTACCTGCACTTCACTGAACTGGATTCCGCCCTTCCCACAGGCTACGACAATGCCGGAAGAACTGACGCTAATCAGCTCTCCTGGAGATCCATTGGGAACTTTTTCCTGCAATAGTCCTCCGGGAAAGATCTTCAGGCGCCTTACTCTGCCACGGCCATCATTGAATGATGTGAATGAACCCGGCCACGGATCATGAGCCCGGATGCGACGTTCCAGGAACCTGGCGGACTGCTTCCAGTCCACCTCTCCGTCAGCCCGATGCAGCTTGGGGGCGTAGGTCGCCAGACTGTCGTCCTGGGGATTTCGCGACACGTCTCCCCCGGCAATCCCATCCAAACACTCCTTCAGGACCACCGGAGCGAATTCCGCCAGACGGTCATGAACGATTCCACCGGTGTCATCAGGATGCAGGGGGACAGCCTGCCTCGTAATGACGTCGCCAGTGTCCAGATCCTCCTTCATGTATATGATACTGATTCCGGTCTCGGGATCACCAGCCTCTATAGCGGCCTGGATACAAGAGGCTCCCCGGTGGCGGGGAAGCAGAGAGGCATGCACGTTGATACAACCGAAACGGGGCATCTCGAGGAGTTCCCGGGGCAGGATCTGACCGTAGGCCATCACCACGATCAGATCGGGCTCAAGCGCAGCAACCGCAGCATACCCCTCCTCCTCCCTCACCTTCTCCGGTTGCACCACCGGAACACCAAACCCGGCTGCGACTTCCTTGATTCGCGGCGGACACGGCTTCGCGCTCCGACCCACCGGTCGATCCGGTTGCGTCACCAAGGCGGCCAGATCACCCTCTTGGGCCATCATTCGAAACGACGGCAGGGCGATCTCCCCGGTCCCCATGAACAACTTGCGCATGATATGATTTCAGATGACGGATTTCAAATTACAGCACAGCCGGCATTCGAAATCTGGAACCTGAACTATCAGGCGACCACCTTGGCCATCTCCCTGTAGACGTCCAGCTTCACGATCTCCGCTATGACATTCCCCAGCACCTCGACAGGTTGCTTGGTGGCATCGATCTCGCTCACCCTGCCCTCGTAGTGATCGATCAGAGGGCGGGTCTCCTCCACATAGGTATCGATTCGGTGAGAAATCACCTCATCACTGGCGTCGTCGTAGCGGTTATCCTTCAGGGCGCGCTTGCGCATTCGCCGGGCCAGTTCCTCGCGATCGGGACAGGTTAGATGGATGACCTGGTGAACCTCCAGGTAGTCCTCCAGGATTTTGGCCTGGGGCACATTCCGCGGAATGCCATCCAGGATCAGGATGTCGATGTCGGGCTTGTAGTGATAGGTCTCGATCCAGTTGTCGATCTGAGCCTTCCAGAGGCCGATAGTGATTTCATCGGGCACCAGTTCACCCTTGCTGGAGAACTCCACGAACTGCTGCCCAAGTTCCGTCCGGGTATCCAGGGAACGGAAGACATCCCCGCACGCACAGTGGAAAAACCGGGGAACCGCTCCCAGCACCTTGCCCTGCGTGCCCTTCCCCGCACCAGGGGCTCCAATGATCAGGACCGAGGGATGAAGTTTCCGGGAATCTTCGCTCACAGTATCGTATTTGTGGGGCGGCAACGCTACCGACGAAAGCTCCGGTCTCCAAGCTTCAAATCACCCGCCCCCGGCAATTTCAACCACTGCGGGATCCGGTTGATTCAAGTTCCACCCCAGCTCCCCGAATTCGATAATCCCGTAATCCACAAGCAACCAGTAAAAGAAGGGCAAGGGCACGAGCATGGCGACATCGGCAAGCACCCGGAGAGATTCGGACGAGAACAGGTGGCGCAGGAGAGCGAGAAAGGCCAGGCACCCGGCGCCCACCATGACCGAGAGGTAAAAGGCCTTGTGGGTTTGCAAGGTGAAGTCTTCCGCCCGGAGCGCCAGCCAGTAGCAGGCGCCCACCAGCACCAGGAGGAGGATGAGCAGGATGGCCTTGTGGAATTCACGGGTTTCTTCTTCCTCATCGTCGCCCGAAGAAGCTTCCCAGTGATCAATCGCAATCATGTTGATCATGCAGAGACCGGCAAAGACGACCACCTCGGGGGACAGAGCCAGATCCCAGGATGATCGTTCCCGCCGAAAATGAACTCCGACCGTAGTCCCGTAGGCAAAAGCCGTTCCCGCCAGAATATTCTTGAACCAGGACACCCCCCGTCCGGCATCGTAGAAGCTCACTGCGAAGTAGGCGACCACCGGAAGCAGAACGGGCATTCCATACAGGAGGAGACCCACGGATTGAATGGCCATCAGGAGGAACGCCCCCAGACTTCCGATCAGCAGGCCGATCTTCATCGGATTCCGTAGTTGCCGGTGGAAGCGGTGACGCGCCGTTGTCCGCCCGGCCCCCAACTCCGCCAGACGTTCGTCCATAAGGCGGTCTGCAACGTAGATGCACCACACGGTGAGGGCCAGAAACCACGGGAGGGACGGCTGGTGGTATTTGACCAGCCAGACCTGCTTGAACATCCAGAACCATGCGAGCGCCACCAGAGGGGCGTCGAGGCTCAGGAGATTGGGCCAGATCCAGAGGGGACGTCGTGCCATGGGCGCTGGTGGACAATCTCCGCTGGATCCGGACAAATCAAGCCTGTTCGGCGCCCACTTCCTGCAATTGGACGTCCCCGACAAAGGGCGGCAGACTGACCCCGATTGCGTCAGCCACCGCTCGCAGCAGCTCCGCCTCCCGACTGGTGAGGATTCCGTCCTCGGCCGCGGCAAAACCACACATCTGCAGAATGGTCTTCTTCTCCATGGGAGCGGCCGTCTCGAACTCGACCAGAGCCGAATGGATCTCTTCGGGACCGAATGAATCTTCAGGAAGTAATTCCGGGCTCCAGCCCTCAAAACCATGCCCCCCTTTCACCGCGGCCTGGAAGGCCCTTGCCGCACTCTCCTCCGTCCGCTCCATCCGTGCCATCACGGTGAGCAGCACATTCCCCGCTGCGGGCAGGTCATCCATGCGCACGGGCAGGTCATCCATGCGCAACCACGGCGCAACCTTTCGTCGATCCGGTTCAAAGTGGCCTGCCAGGTGCCGGGTCACCGCGTGCTGCAGCATGAATTCGAAGAGGTCAACCTTCTCATCCGTGGCTATGATCCAATGCATCAACTGGATGAAGCGGCCATACTCCGGCTGACTCATGTGTCGGAGAGTGGGCATGCAGAGGTCCAAAAGGGCAATCTTCTCGGCTGAATGGAGCGACTCCAGCAGTTCCTGCCAGTCCTCACCTCCCCTCAAAAAATCCGAACCCATTCCCTTTCGCAGTCCCTCAACCTGCTCCTGGCGCTGTTGCCTGTCCCTGGAAAGGAGCATGGCGAAGATCAGTCTCTGGGCCCCTCCGCGATCCTGCGAGGCGGAACGCAATCTCTCATCCAATCCGTCGTGAATGCGCTGCCCCGCCTCCAGAGACCACCGGGTTTCCTGACCCAGGCCACTCAATGCCACCATTGCGTTCACGCTTCCGCTTAAGCGCTGAACCGGAGCGAGATTCGCAACCGCCCCCGATGCCCCCTCCTCGTCAGCCGCCGCCCCAACCTCTCCCCGTTGCCGCTGCAGAATCTGCTGACGCGATTCGTCGTACAATCCCGCCAGGGACTGGTTCTTGTTCAGGGCCACAGAGTCAAACCCTCCAACCCAGTCCGGCTCCAGGGCCCGGATCCGCACTTGTAGCGGCGGATGAGTGGCCATGCCCCACTTGAAAAGACCCCCCTCGGCAAAGAACATGTGACTGACCGCAAGGGCCTGCGGACTCCGTACACTTGATCCATCATTCCACCCCCCGATTTTCTTGAGCGCTCCGGCCAGTCCCGCGGGTTCCCGGGTGAACTGCACCGCCGAGGCATCGGCCAGAAATTCCCGCTGACGCGAGACGGCGGCCTGGATGAGACGGGCAAAGATCGCGCCAATTCCCCCGACAAGAAAGAATACCCCAGCGATGACAACCACTATGACCAACGCCCGGACATCCCCCCCATTTCGGTCTCGACGATTCCCGCTCGACACACGCGTCTGGAACGCAGAGCGGAGAATAGAGTGGAGAATGATGCGCCCGGTGAGCATCAGAATGAGAAGCCCGAAAATCACCGCGATGAGACGCATGTTCAGCCGCATGTCCCCATTGTGGATGTGGCTGAATTCATGTGCCACGACCCCCTGCAGTTCGGAACGGGAGAGGAGTTGGAGGCACCCCCGGGTGACTCCGATCACGGCATTGGAGGGCTTCGTTCCCGCCGCGAAGGCGTTGATCCCCATTTCCTCGTCCATCACATAAACCTGCGGCACCGGGGTCCCGGACGCGATGGCCATTTCCTCCACCACGTTGAGCAACTGCCGTTCCTCCGGGTCCCGGGTATGGGGGAGGACGAGGCGTCCGCCCAGGTCCTTGGCAACCACCCTCCCGCCCTGCCGCAACTGGCTCGACTTGTAGGCGCTTCCCCCGAAGACCAGGAGGCAGGTCACCCCGGCGATGGAGATGAACCACCCGGGCTCCCAGAGATCCAGCCGGTCGCCGGCCAGTGTCATCCCGAAGATCACCCCGAAATAGGCCGCGAAGACGATGGCGACCACCGCGCATATGAAATAAAACACGAGCCACTTCGTCCGGCGGCGGGCCCGGTCCTGTGTCTCGAAAAAGTTCATGGAGACAGAGCGCTCGACTCAACCCTCAACCGTCCGCCCCACTAGCTCCTAGCCAAAGCTGACGTCAACCCGCTCCCGCTCCTCCACGTTGGTAATCTCAAAGAGAACCGCCTGCCGGAAACTGAACATCCCCGCAATGATATTGGTCGGAATGGTCTCCGTCTGGGTGTTGTAGAGCGTGACGGCATCGTTGTAGGCCTGACGTGAGAAACTCACCTTGTTCTCCGTGCTGGTGAGCTCCTCGCTGAGCTGCATCATGTTCTGGTTCGCCTTGAGGTCCGGATAGGACTCCGAAAGGGCGAAGAACTTTCCAAGCATCGATCCCAGGCCGGCCTCCGCCGCCATCAACCCCTTCATCTGGCCGGCATCATCCGGGCTCAGTCCCTTCCGCGCGCTGGAAGCCGTATTGCGGGCCTCGATAACCGCTTCCAGCGTCTCACTCTCGTGTTTCATGTAGCCCTTGGCCGTCTCAACCAGGTTCGGAATGAGGTCATGGCGCCGCTTGAGTTGCACGTCGATCTGGGCAAAGGCGTTGCGATAGCGGTTGCGCAATCTCACCAGTCCGTTGTAGCCCCCGATCAACCAGAAGATCAGAAGGAGGACGATCGCGCCCAGCACGATGAGAATAACCCCGTTTGTCCCCAACGCCGCCAAATTGCCAAAAAGAGATTCAATCATGATACGATGTAGGGGATTCTAGCGCTCCTCTCCCCCTGCGCCATTACAAAAGGAAAGACAATTTGGAGCACCCCGCGATCCAGGAACTTCCCTGCATGAACCCGTCCACTCCCATCGCCGACCAGCGATTTGCCGTCATTGACTTCGAGTCCGCCGGGGCCAGTCGGGGACGCACTGACGTGCCTGTTCAGGTGGGTATTGCCCTCTGGTCGCCGGAGGAAGGACTGGGAGACTCCCTTTGCTCCTTTCTCTCCACGGACCAGAAGATCACCTGGGCGGCCAGGAAGGTTCACGGCATCAGCGCTGAAGACCTTGCCGAAGCGCCATCTCTTCTCTCTCTCTGGCCCGAGATCCGGCGCTTCCTTGCGGACCGGGTGGTGGTCGCCCACGGGCACGGCACCGAAAAACGCTTCCTGCGGGCCTTTCCGGGGCATTCTTTCGGACCCTGGATCGACACCCTGAGCCTGGCCCGGGCGGCCTGGCCCACCTTGTCCTCCTTCGCTCTCGGCGACCTGTGCCAGCACTTCGACCTGGTCCCCCGTCTCGACCAGATCCACCCGGAACGCCGCTGGCATGATGCCCTCTACGATGCCTCCGCCTCCGCCCTCCTCCTCGATCATCTCATCGGTACCCTTGCTCTGGCGGAGAAACCCCTCGACCTTCTTCTCCACCCCGATCTGTCGGCTTGGCGGGCCCTCCGGCGTTCGTAGTCCTTGCCAAGCGAACCCTCCCCGTCCAGAAACCGCCTGCAACCAATTTTCCGTCGTGCCAACCGTCACCGTCAATCTCCCCGATCGTTCCTACGACATCCTCGTCGAACCGGGCAGTATCAACCGCACGGGCGAATGCATCAAAGAGACCGGCCTCACTGGACGGGTGGCTCTCATCACTGACGCCAACGTTGCACTCCATTACAGCGAGATCGTGCAATCCTCCCTTCAGGAAGCCGGTTTCGAGGTCAGCGCCCACCTCATCCCTCCCGGGGAAGGCTCCAAGTCCATGGAGCAGGTACAGTCACTCTGCCGTTCGCTCATCGAACAGCATCACGACCGCGGCAGCTTTGTCGTGGCCCTCGGTGGCGGGGTCGTCGGGGATGTGGCCGGTTTTGTGGCCTCCATCTTCTACCGGGGCATTCCCTTTGTGCAGATTCCCACCACCATCGTGGCCCAGGTCGACAGTTCGGTCGGAGGGAAGACGGGAGTGAACGTTCCCGAGGGCAAGAACCTCATCGGAACTTTCCAGCAACCGCGCTTCGTCCTCGTGGACCCGGACGTTCTGGCCACCCTGCCCGACCAGGTCTTTCACGAGGGCTTCGCCGAGGTGATCAAGCACGCTGCCATCCGGGATGCCGGGATGCTGGAGAAAATCGAGGCCATGGATCCGGACGACCGAAAGGTCGACCCCGATCTCATTGCCGACAACCTCGCCATCAAGGCCCGCATCGTGGAAGAGGACGAAAGGGAAACCTCGGGCACCCGCGCCCTCCTCAATTTCGGACACACCATCGGACACGCCATTGAGGCCACCGCCGAGTATGGCACCCTCCTCCATGGCGAAGCCATCTCCCTCGGCGTGCGGGCCGCCCTCCACCTTTCCGAAAAGAAGGCCGACCTGTCGCAGGAGGAAACCGCCCGCCTTCTCGCGATTCATCGGCAGTGGCATCTACCCCTCCTCCTCGATCTGGATATCAGCACCGAGGTTGTCATGGACGCCCTCGCCCGGGACAAGAAGTTCACCTCCGGCCGGATCCGCTTTGTCCTGCTGAAGAGACTGGGTGAGGCCTTCGTCTCCGACGAAATCACCCGGGAAGACATCATCGAGGCCATCGAACACGTGCGCACGCCCATGTAGAAGTAGAAGGCATCACTCGCTGATGAGCTCCTGACTCCCGCCCACCCGTTTCTTACTCGTTCTCCTCGTCCGTAAACGCCTTCCGCGGGAAGCGCACACGATCGACGAGATGCTGCACCTCCGCCGGTGGCGGTTTGGTCGCGAGCGAAATCCCGGTCGCGAGCACAAAATTGATGATCATCCCGATGGTGCCGATCCCCTCGGGCGAAATCCCGAAGAGCCAGTTCTCCTTATTATTGTCGGCCGGATTGATGAACTTGAAGTAGATGATGTAACTCGCCGTAAAGAGAAGTCCCACAATCATACCCGTTACTACCCCTTGCAGATTCGCTCGCTTCCAGAAAATTCCGAGAATGATGGCCGGGAAGAAGGATGAAGCTGCGAGACCGAAGGCGAAGGCCACCACCGCCGCGACATAGTCCGGCGGGTTCATCCCAAAATACCCGGCCACGACAACAGCACCACCCGCCGCAATTCGAGCAAGGAGCAGTTCCTGCTTTTCGCTCAGGTCCGGCTTGACCGTCTTCTTGACCAGGTCGTGCGCCACCGCGGTTGAAATCACCAGCAACAACCCTGCTGCCGTCGAAAGTGCCGCCGCCAAGCCACCCGCCGCCACAAGCCCAATCACCCAGTTCGGAAGCTTGGCGATTTCAGGATTGGCCAGCACCATGATATCACGATTCACCGTCAACTCATTCATCTCAAGCTCCGGGAAATCCGCAGCATTCTTCTCCGTCTTGCCCGTGTACTGAATAATCCCATCGCCATTCTTGTCATCAAAGGCGATCAATCCTGTTTCCTCCCAGTTCTTGAACCACCCGCCTTCCTCCCCGGCAGGAGGGAGGGAAGCATAAGCCTTGTTGGGAATCGTCTCCAGAAGGTTGGTGCGGGCGAAGACTGCAACCGCCGGTGCCACCGTGTAGAGAATGGCGATGAAGAGCAGTGCCCAGAATGCCGAACTTCGCGCCGCCTTCACTTTCTTGACGGTGTAGAATCGGACAATCACGTGTGGTAATCCGGCCGTCCCCAGCATCAGGGCAGCGGTAATACAAAAGATGTCGAGCTTCCCTTTCACTCCCTCGGTATAGGCGCCGAATCCCAACTCCGCGCTCACTCCGTCGAGCCGGTCCAGCACATACTCGCCGCTGGCCAGATGCTCCCCACCGAAGCCTATTTGCGGAATGAAATTTCCAGTCATCTGGATCGCGATGAAAATGGCCGGCACCGTAAAGGCAAAGATCAGGACACAGTACTGCGCTACCTGGGTGTAGGTGATTCCCTTCATCCCCCCCATCACCGCATAGAAAAACACGAGCCCCATTCCGATCAACACCCCGGCTTCCTTGTCAACTTTCAGGAAACGGGAAAAGACGATCCCAACGCCCTGCATCTGTCCGCAGACGTAGGTGAACGACACGAAGACCGCGCATGCCACCGCCACGATCCGAGCGGTGTTCGAATAATAGCGATCGCCGATGAAGTCCGGAACGGTGAACTTTCCGAACCGGCGCAGGTAGGGCGCGAGGAGGAGCGCGAGGAGCACGTAGCCCCCGGTCCAACCCATGAGATACATCGAGCCATCACGCCCCATGAAGGAGATCAAACCCGCCATCGAGATAAAGGAGGCCGCGCTCATCCAGTCCGCTGCGGTCGCCATCCCGTTCGCGACGCTCGGCACCCCCTTGCCGGCCACATAGAATTCCCCGGTTGACTTGGCTTTCGCCCAGATTGCGATTCCGATGTAGATCGCGAAGGTGACCAACGCGATTCCAAGGGTCCAGGACTGGACCGGGTCCATCTGGGCAAGAATAAGTGAGTTCAGCATCGCTTTACAAATCGTCTCCCTCTGCACCCAGCAACTCCCGGTCCAACCTGTTCATCACGAACACGTAGACCGCGATCAGGACAAGGAACACGTAGATGCTTCCCTGCTGCGAAAACCAGAAGCCCAGCTTGAAGCCGGTCCCGGGAATTCGGATCTTATCGAGCTGGTCCACAAAAAGGATCCCGCATCCGTAGGAGACGATGAACCAGACGGTCAGCAATCCTCCCAGCCAGCTCAGGTTCTTCCGCCAATAGCGGGCCCGGGCCTCAGGCGATGGGGTGCTGCTCATTGCGGCGGGGTCTAACAACGCCTCCCCGGCCTGTGAAGAACTTTCCCCGGGGCAGCTGTGAGTAAGTCCCCAGACCTTAACCGTTCATGCTTTCAATATGGCATCCCCAATGCCAGCGTCGTCCTTGTCTTCATGTCCTCGGCTTCCGTCACTTTCCTCGGCTTTGAGAACCTCCCGGCAGACGGCGTCCTGCTCGTTCCGGGCCGTCTGCCACACCGTGAACTTCTCAATCTGGCTTCCCGCCTCGGCGTCCGCCCCGTCACCTGGCTGATCGAGGAAGGGGCCATGGTTGAACCTGAAACGCAGGATTATCTCGCCCGCGAGGATGTGCGCGCTGTCACCTTCTCGCAGGAGGATCCTGATCCCACTGCCGTTGGCGAGGCCCTGCGACCCAAACTTGAGGACGGCGCCCTTCTGGTTTTCATCCCGGGCGATGCAGTCGCTCGCCATGGCACCGCCTGCCATATCACCTCCGGGCACCTTGCCTTCCTTTGCTCCCTGAATCTCCCCACCCTCCCGGTGGCCGTTTCAATTCCTGCCGAACTCCGCCTCGCCACTGAATCGCCCTCCCGACTACCGTCCGCCATCTTCGTCCTCGGCGACCGCCTCGACGGAGAAGAGATCACCGTGCCGAGTTATCAGGAGAGCCTCCTGCGAGCCTCGGAAACCGCATTCAGTTCGCGACAATTCCTTGAGGATTCCCTGGCCGAACATCTCCTGGCCGGACTGAAGAAGCACGGGGGGGTCTGCATTCACGACGGTTCCGACGACAGCTTCCTCCCCTACTCAAAACTCCTTCCCGCCGCCATCGCCCTGTCCAAGGAAATCCGGGATGCCACCGACAAGAAACGGGTTGGAATCATCCTCCCCCCCGGCAAGGGAGGCCTTCTTGCCAACATCGCCGTCCTCTTCGCCAACAAGATCCCGGTCAACCTGAACTTCACTGCCTCCCATGACGCAGTCCAGTCCGCCATCAAGCAGGGTGATCTCGACAAGTTTATCACCGCTGATCCCTTTGTCCGCAAGGTGCCCACCTTCCCGTGGCCACCCAACCGCGATCTCCTGCTCATCGAGCGCATCCTGCCCACCATCGGGAAGAGCATCAAAAAGTGGTTCCTCCTCTCCAGGATTCTCCCCACCTCACTGCTCACCCGCCTGCTTGGATTGAAGAAGGGCAGCCGTGGGGACGACGAGGCGATCCTTCTCTTCACCTCCGGTTCCTCGGGCGAACCCAAAGGGGTTCCCCTGAGCCACCGCAACGTGCTCGCCAACGTCTGCCAGTTCGGCACCCGGCTCTCCCTTCCTCCCAAGGCGGGAATCCTGGGATCGCTCCCCCTCTTCCACTCCTTTGGCTGCACCGTGACCCTCTGGTTCCCGATCATCGAGGGAGCCAAGCTCGTCACCTATCCCAGTCCACTGGAAACCAAGCGACTGGCTGAACTCATCCATGAGCACGAGCTCAATCTTCTACTTGCCACTCCCACCTTCCTCCGGGGCTACATGAGACGCGTCGACCCGGAACTGCTCGCCTCTCTCGACCTCGTGGTGACCGGAGCTGAAAAACTTCCCACCAACCTTGCCCGTTCATTTGAGAAGAAGTTCGGCCTGCTCCCCCTCGAGGGCTACGGTTTGACCGAGACCTCCCCCGCCACCAATGTCAATCTCCCCGACGCTGAAGCACCCGATGACCGGACTCCCGTCATCCCAGGCAGCAAACTCGGCTCGGTGGGGCCCTTCCTCCCGGGCATCGCGGTCAGGATCACGGATACCGCCACCGACGAACGGCGTACCCTTAACGAAAGCGGCATCATCTGGCTTCGTGGGGCCAATATCTTTCCCGGTTACCTGAACCGCGAGGACCTCACCAACGAGGTCATCATCGACGGATGGTTCAAGACCGGAGACGTGGGGCGTCTCGACGAGAACGGCTTCCTCTACATCGAGGGGCGCATGTCCCGCTTTTCCAAGATCGCAGGAGAGATGGTTCCGCATGAAGTCATCGAGGGGCACCTCAACAAGATCCTGGGCCTCGACGGCGAGGAGGAACGGAAGATCGCAGTAGTGGGACTGCCCGACGAAAAAAAGGGCGAGGTGATTGCCCTTCTCTCCGCCGTGGCCGGTGAGACCCCCGAGCAGGAAGTCATGGACATGCGATACAAACTGCTGGACGAGGGAATCCCCTCGCTCTGGTGCCCAAAGTTCATCATCCCCGTGGGCGAGATCCCCGTCCTGGCCTCCGGCAAACTCGACCTCAAGGGCTGTGATCAACTGGCGCGAGCCAGCCATGGCGAGTGACTCTCATTCCGGAAAGGGAGACGCCGGCCTTCTGCCCCCTTGCCTGGCCAGACTCTTCCGCGAAACGATCACTCCTCCGCCCCCGCAGGATGCGACCATCGTGCATCTTGCCACGGATCTAAACGCTGCACCCTGAATCCTCATCCTGAATTCCTGGCTCCAACCACACTTCGAGGTTACCGGCAGCCTCCGCTTCGACCGGTTCATGGAGCTCTGTCTTTATGACCATGAGCACGGCTACTACAGCAGTCATGTCCGCACCATCGGCACCGGGGGCGATTTCGCCACCACCCCCACGCTGGCCGGAATACTGGCAAAAGCGATTGCGCGGACCATTCGCCTCACCGGCCTGCAGGACATCATCGAGATAGGTCCCGGCGCCGGACACCTTGCCACTGCGCTTCGGCGCGAGTTCAAGCCTCCCTTCCCGCAGTTCAGGAAACTGCCCCGCTACCATTTGGTGGAAAGAGCGCCACGGCTCCGCTCCGTTCTACGAAGGCAGCTGGGGCGTTCGGTGCGATTCCACACCACGATGAAAAGCGCGCTTCGCGCAACCGGTGGCGCGGCCTTCATCTTTTCCAACGAACTGGTGGACGCTTTTCCTGTTCGCGTTTTTCGAAAAGGCGATAACCACTGGCAGGAACTGGTTCTTGAGGCGAGCGAAGCCGGGATCGAAGAACAGTGGCTGCCAGCAGGCCGCCTTCCCGACTCCTCCCTCCTCAGGCAACCGTGGACACCCGGACAATGTCTTGAGGTCCACGCGAGTTACCGTCAGTGGATGGAAGACTGGCTCCCCCACTGGAAGACAGGACATCTGCTCACCATAGACTACGGGGGGGCTCCCGAAGAAATTTATCACCGCAAACCCGCCGGAACCATCCGTGGCTACTACCATCATGAGTGTGTCACGGGCGCGAATCTCTATCGACTTCCCGGGAGGCAGGATCTCACCGCTGACGTCAATTTTGACGACCTCGTCCGCTGGGGAAGAGACCTCGGCCTCCACGATCATCGCCTCGTCACCCAACGTGAATACTGCAGTTCGTTTCTGGGGAAATCGCCTCAACCTGCCGAACGCTTCCTTACCGATCTTCACGGGGCCGGGCAGGCCTTCAAGGTTCTCCTCCAGGAGCGCGGCTGACTGAACGCTGTATCCGGGCAACCCGGTAGTTTACACTGCACGCATGGCCCGCCTCTTCTGCGCCTATCTCCTGCTCAGTCTCGTTGCCCCTGCCTTTGAATTGCCCCGGGACTCATCGCAGGTCGTGGTAGGGATCACCAGGTCCTGGCAGAGCTCTCACCTCACAGTCTCTCTCTATGAGAAAAACGGAATGGGCATCTGGCACAGGGTGGAGGGACCCTGGGGGGGGCGTTGTGCAAAAAAGGGCCTGGCCTGGGGCCGAGGCCTCCACCCTCTCCCATCCAAGGCCTCACGGAAGGCCGAGGGCGATTGGCGGGCACCCGCCGGAATTTTCCGGATCGGCGGAGCCTGGGGCTACCACAAGTCCATCAAGAAACATCCCAAACTACCCTACCGCCAGATTACCACCCGTGACCTCTGGGTCGAGAATCCGTCCTCGCCGCATTATAACCATCACCTCGTTCTCAAACACGAACCCCGGGAAAAATGGGAAATAAGAGCCCAGATGCGGCAGGAGGATTACCCTCACTCCCTGAAGCTCTTCATTGCCCATAATGCCCTGCCGAAGCCGATTCCAGGAGCGGGCTCTGCCATTTTCTTCCATATCTGGCGGGAGAACGGAGCCAGGCCCACCTCGGGCTGCACAACCATGCCCGAAGCCCAACTCCGCACCCTCATCGCCAGAATCGATCCCGGCCGGAATCCGCTCTACGTCCTGTTGCCCAAGCCTGATTACGATCGACTTCACGAGCAGTGGCGACTGCCCTGAAAACCCTGATAGACAGGCCTGCGCAACGATTAACTCCTTGACCGGGCCTGTCCCCGCAACTATCTCCGGCGCCCCGTCCGTCACGGTGAAGACGGACCATCCCGAACCATCCCAAGCTCCCATGGCCACTACCAAAGTCATTCTGCGCGAGAAGATCACTGGACTGGGCGTCGAAGCCGATGTCGTCAAGGTGAAAGCAGGCTACGCCCGCAACCACCTCATTCCCACCGGGAAGGCTTACGAAGCCACCAAGGGTAATTTGCGTAATCTGGAGTCTCTGCAGGCCAACCGCGCACAACGCGAGGCCGAGGAACTTGAAAATGCCCGGGAACTCGTCGGCAAGATCAGCCGACTACGGCCCAAGTTCACTCTGGAAACCGGACAAGGCGGCAAGGCTTTCGGGTCCATCACCAGCATGGACATTCACAAGGCTCTGGAGGAAAAGGGTGTCGAAATCGAGCGCACGGCCATCAAACTGGACAAACCCCTCAAGCGTTCCGGCAAGAGCGAGGTGGAAATCAAACTCCATGCAGATGTGACCGCCACCCTCAGCATAACCATCGAGACCGGGGAAAACGCGCCTTCCGAAAACGCGCCTTCCGAAAACGACGCCTGACCAGTCCCCTCGCGGCATCGGAACGGGTCCGGATTCGCGCTGCTGAGGCAGCTGAGATATCGCTTGGCCACTTTGGTTCGCAGTCCTCAAGCGACTTCCTCGTCGGGGCCTAACTATTAGCGCAGTTCTCCCCCGGGTTCTCCACACCCGCGGAGGCTGACGAGGGACCTCGCTCCCCTGTAATTAAGGAGGGAAAGGCACGGCCGAACCGTGATCCACATTGTTCAGGATGTACTAATTAAATGTTGCGACCGGTTAGATTCGATCGATCCTCCGGGGAACAGTTCCTTCTCCCCCATGGCCACCGAGACCTCCCAGAAGAATGACCAGGATTCACCCCGCCTGCAGGTCGTGCAACCCGGGGATGACGGAGCGGCCCGCGCGCTCCCCAACGCTACTGGTCCGGAGAAGAGCATCCTCAGCTCCATGATGCAGGAGCCCACTGAATACATCGGGGCCGCTGTTGAAGAACACCTCACTCCCGGCCACTTTTACATCCCGGCCCACGGCACTCTCTACAAGGTCCTGCTCGAACTCTACGACAATGGCCAACCGATCGAACTGGTTTCCCTCACGCAGTTGCTCAAGGACCGCAATCTCCTGGAGAACCTGGGGGGCGCCGCCGAACTGACCACCATCTATACCTACGCCCCCACCGCCGCTCACTTCGAGCACCACCTGGGCATCGTCAAGTCGAAGCACATCCTCCGCTCGGTGATTTCCTCCTGCACCGAATCGATCAGCAAGGCCTATGATGACCCGGAAGACGTTCAAGCCTTTCTGGATACAGTTGAGGCAAAGGTCTTCGCGATCAAGGAAGACTCCGAGGTTCAGGGCGAGATCAAGGTGGGAGATCTTATTGAGGGGGTGATCGAAGTCCTCCAGCAATTCATGCACAATGAACGCCCTCTCGAGGGCGTACCCACCAAATACACCAAGCTCGATGAAATGAGCAAGGGCCTGAAACCAGGGGAGATGTTCATCATCGCGGCTCGACCCTCGATGGGAAAAACCTCCCTGATGATGAACATCGTCGAGCACGTGGCCATCGACCAGCAGATCCCTACTCTCGTGTTCTCCTGCGAGATGAGCGCGCAGCAGATCGTGCAGCGTCTCCTCTTCTCGCGGGCCCGCTACAGCATGGCCAACCTCCGCCCCGGTCTCCAACCGACCAAGGAGGAACTCTCCAACATCCTGAATGCGTCCAAACAGCTCAAGTCAGCACCACTCTTCATAGATGACACCCCTGCCATTCCCATCGGAGATGTCCGGGCCAAGGCCCGTCGCAAGAAGCGCGACGCTGACATCGGCCTGATCGCAGTCGACTACCTGCAACTCATGCGCTCGCAATCCCGCCAGGCCGAGGGTTCGCGTGAACGGGAAATCGCGGAAATATCGGCCGGCCTGAAGGCCCTTGCAAAGGAACTGAATGTTCCGGTCATCGTCCTGGCCCAACTGAACCGGGGACCAGAGCAGCGCGGCGGGGCACCGCGGATGTCCGACCTTCGGGAATCGGGTTCCCTTGAGCAGGACGCCGACCTCATTGGCCTCCTCTACCGCCAGGAATACTATAACGATCCCACCACCGACGGTGATGAGTCCGATCAGGATCGCGAGGCCAGTCAAGGAAAGGCCGAGCTCATTATCGCCAAGAACCGTAACGGCCCGACCGGCAACATCGAACTAACCTTCCTCAAGGAGCTTATGCGCTTTGAAACCCGGGCTCCCGAGCCTCATAATTGAGCCTGGGAAAACAGCAGCGGAATCGCGCGGGTTTCAACTGGAAGTCCTGCTGGAAATCCCGATCGAATCGACTGGAATCGTCAGATTTACGCCGCATCCCGGTAGTAGTAGCGACGTAATCCTCCAAGTGGTTCACGGCACGTGAAACGCATTTAAATCTCGCTGAATGTCCTGATTGGCAGAATAATTCTCTGCCACAGGGGATCGATGCGATCTCAAAGACCATTCCCTGCTGAAAAAGAACGTGCCCCTCCTTCGTTACAACGCCATCAAAACGCCCTGCCAGATTCTCGTCGCCGCGTTGCTTTCTACAATGGCACAGGCTGCCAGCCCGCCGGATATATCCTATTTTGAAAAGCATATCCGCCCTCTGCTGGTCCAGCACTGCTACGAATGTCACTCGGCTGACTCCAAGAAGCTGAAAGGTGGCCTCCGGTTGGATTACCGCGGAGGAATACTGGAAGGTGGAGACTCTGGTCCATCCGTCATTCCCGGCCGGGTCGGCAAGAGCCTCCTGATCCAGGCCGTCCGGCACTCGGACGCGGATCTGAAAATGCCCCCAAAGAAGAAACTCAATCCCGAACAAATAGAGGCCCTGGAGAAATGGGTCGCCATGGGTGCTCCAGACCCGCGCAGATCCGCGGAAAGCTCAATCGAGCAGAAGCAACTCGACCTTGAAGCCGCGAAGCAATTCTGGGCCTTCCTTCCTGTCATTGAAAAAGCTCCTCCAGAGGTCAGGGATGCCAACTGGCCACATACCGACATCGATCGCTTCATCCTTTCTGCCCAGGAAAAAAAAGGCATCACCCCTGTCAATGATGCCGATCAAGCCACCCTGCTGCGACGCATCTATTTTGACCTCACTGGCCTGCCGCCAACACCCGGACAGGCTGAAACTTTCAACAAGGCCGCTGCAACCAACCGGCAGAAAGCCATTGCCGGCCTGATCGATGAACTGCTGGCCAGCCCTGACTTCGGCGTGAGGTGGGCAAGGCACTGGCTGGACATCGCGCGTTACTCCGAGTCAACCGGTGGCGGGCGCACCCTGCTCTTCGGTGAGGCGTGGCGATATCGCGACTATGTGGTTGATTCCTTCAACTCCGACAAACCCTATGACCGGTTCGTGCGCGAACAGATCGCCGGCGACCTCCTGCAGGGAGGAACCCTTGAGGAAAGACAGGAAGCACTCATCGCCACGGCATTCCTCCTGATTGGACCTACCAATTACGAGTTGCAGGACAAAACCGTCCTGGAAATGGACATTATTGACGAACAACTCGACACCATGGGCAAGGCTTTCCTGGGGTTGGCCATCGGATGCGCACGCTGTCACGACCACAAGTTTGACCCGATCAGCACGGCCGATTACTACGGGATGGCCGGCATCCTCAAGGGAACCAAGGTCGTCGTCCACAGCAACGTGTCCACCTGGAACAAGCGGGCACTTCCGGTATCCCCCGAAGAGGAGAAACTCGCCAGGAAGCAGGCAGCAAGCATCAACGCCTTAAAAAAGGAAATTGCCGCCCTGAAGAAGAAATCGGGGAGCAAAAAAAGACCCCCGGTAGCAATTGCAAGCCTGTCCGGCGTCGTGGTCGATGACCTGCAGGCAACGCTAAAGGGCGAGTGGACACGCTCGACATCAAATGATGGATACGTGGCGGAAAACTACATCCATGACGGCGCCAGGGAAAAGGGAGCAAAAGAGGTCGCTTACAAGGTCAGAATCCCAGGCGACGGTAAGTTCGAGGTGCGTGTCTCCTACACGGAAGGAACCAATCGTGACCGCAAGGTGCCGGTGCTCATCCGCCACGCCGACGGCGAGGTCATCCGGCATATTGACCAGACGAAGACCCCTCCGATAGACGGCAGCTTTATCTCGCTGGGAACCTATGATTTCCTCATTGGTGAATGGGAGGCAGTGGTCATCTCGAACAAGGGAACCACTGCGCACGTGATCGCCGACGCGGTTCAGTTCCTTCCGGAAGGGGCAACGGCGACGCCAAAAAAGGACAACCCCAAGCCCCCTGTGGAGCAGGACAAACCGGAGAGGGAGCAAAGAATGAAGAAGCTCGAGGAAGAACTCAAATCCCTGCAGAAGAAACCGGGACCCTCTCCCCAGGTCATTGCCGCAGAGGAGGCGAAGGATACAGGCGATATCCACATTGCCGTGAGAGGCAATGTCCACAATGTGGGGGAAAAAACACCACGTGGTTTTATCAGGGTCCTGCAGAGTGAACCGACCCCTGATTTCATAGCCGCATCAAGTGGGCGTGCCGAGCTCGCCGACTGGATCGCCAGTCGGCAAAACCCTCTCACTGCCCGGGTATTCGTGAACCGAGTCTGGCATCATCTCTTCGGCAGGGGCATAGTCGGCAGCGTCGATAACTTCGGTCACATGGGCCAGGCACCAACCAACCCGGAGCTCCTCGATCACCTTGCTGTCCGTTTCGTGGAAAATGGATGGTCCCCAAAGAGCCTCATACGCGAGATCATGCTCTCGCGTGTTTATCAACTCAGTTCCACTCACAGCGATACACAGACAGGGATCGATATCGAAAATAAGCTGCTCTGGCGCCAGAACCGACGGCGCCTGCAGGCCGAGGCAATACGCGACTCCATTCTCTCGGCAACCGGGAAGCTCGACAAGAAACTGGGTGGGGCGACCGTCAAGACCGGCACAAAAACAGAATACGGCTACAAGTTTGAGGGAAATCGCCGCAGCATCTATACTCCGGTATTTCGCAACACATTACCTGAAATCATGCAGGTCTTTGACTTTGCGGATCCCAACCTGGTAACGGGACAGCGCACCACCAGCAGTGTGCCTACGCAGGCTCTCTTCCTGATGAACAACACTTTCGTACGCCAGCAGGCGAAGGCGGCAGCAGCCCACCTGCTCAAGGAGCGATCCGGGAGCAATGATGCAAAAGTGAAATACGCCTATCAGATTGCTCTCGGCCGCAACCCCACTGCAAGCGAAGGGAAAATCATTCTGGATTTCCTTAAAGAGGCACAAGAATCCGAAACGGTCTGGACTCAGGTGTTCCAAAGCCTGTTTGCCAGCCTTGATTTCCGCTACCTGAATTAGGGCTGACTTGCTGATCTCCCGAATATCGTTAGATTTACGAAAGTTTCATCGCCTCGCCGCTCAACCACCACCATGCAGCCACAACACCACATTTCCCGCCGAAGCGCACTGCGCAACATGGCCTGTGGCTTTGGCGGACTTGCCATGGGCGCGATGGCACACCGGGAGGCCATGGCTGCGGGCAGCCCGATCAGACCAAGGATGGTGCACCACACTCCCGGTGCCAAACGTGTCATCTTCATCTTCATGGCCGGCGGCGTAAGCCATGTGGATTCCTATGATCACAAGGAAAACCTCTTCCGTGATGACGGCAAGATGATCCGTTTTGATGACGCGAGGACGTTGGCTAAGACACGCAAGATCGTCGAGCACCGTGTCATGAAGCCGCTCTGGAAGTTCAAGAATTACGGCCAGTGCGGACAACCGGTCAGCGAGCTCTTCCCCCATACCGCCAGGCACGTTGATGACCTGTGCATCCTGAAGGGCATGCACACCGAGGGTGTCGCACACGGCCCAAGCACCCTGTTCCTGCACACCGGCACGATTAACTCCATCCGGCCAAGCATGGGCTCATGGACAAATTACGGCCTCGGCACCGAGAACGAGAACCTCCCCGGATTTGTCAGCATCGGCCCTTCCATGGGCAATGGCGGACCGCGCAATTACAGTAACGCGTTTTTGCCGGCCGCCTACCAGGGCACACCCGTGGGCCGCGCAGGCATCCCGGCCAAGGAGGCCACCATCAAGAATATCACTGCATCCGAGGCGGACCCGGCACAGCAACGCAAGCAGTTTGAGTTACTACGCAAGCTCAACGCCGAGCAGATATCACGTTCACCGGGTGACGATGAACTGGAAGCCGTTATTAATTCCTTCGAGCTCGCCTGGCGCATGCAGCACAACGCCCCGGACATCCTCGACCTTTCGAGAGAAAGCCCGAGCACCCTCGCCATGTATGGCATCGGTGAGAAGCACACGGATAACTTCGGGCGCTACTGCCTGCGTGCACGCCGACTGAGTGAGGCCGGTGTACGCTACATACAGGTGAACTACACCGACAACTCAAACAACCCGGCCTGGGACCAGCACTCCAATATGCCCAAGCACATCGAGCACGCACGGGCTACTGACAAGCCGGTTGCCGGCTTGCTTGAGGACCTCAAACAACGGGGCCTTCTGGAAGATACTATTGTCTGGTGGGGCAGCGAATTCGGGCGCACACCCTATGCCCAGGACAAGGGGACCGGCCGCGACCACAACCCTGACGGCTTCACCGTCTGGCTGGCCGGGGGCGGGTTCAAGCCGGGAATCGCCCATGGAAACACCGATGCCTATGGCCATCACGCCGTGGAGGGCAAGGTGCACATGCATGACCTCCACGCCACCATCCTCCACCAGCTGGGCCTCGACCACGAGAAGCTCACCTATCGTTATGACGGACGCGACTTCCGTTTAACCGATGTCCATGGTCGGGTGGCAAGGGAGATTCTCGCGTAACAGGGTCGGCGGACCTGTTACTTCATTTCCGAGCCACATCCCGCCTGCATTCCTTTTCGTGAAGATCTGCTCGATCTCCGGAGTCTCCAATTCATCATTGCCTCTGCCTGCAAACAAAAGAAGCCGGGCCCGAGGCCCGGCTTCTGCAGAGTCATTTGTCCTTCCCGTTAAAGCACCTTGGTGATTCCCGGAAGGGGGCAGGGATAGAGTCCGGTGTCAGGATCCATCTTCGGGCCCGGGTCAGCATCCCATGCAAAATTCTTGGGCATGATGCTGACCTCCGAATTGATCGCATCATCCCATTTGAGTTCCTTCCCGGAGTAGGTGGCCATCCGACCCATGATGGAGGTCATTGTGCTCTCCGCCGTGTAATACGCATTGTTGATCGCGATATCCCCGCGGATATGGCGATGAAGCTCGTCGTGCTCCACCTGGTAAGGGTTCTTTCCCTTCTCCTTGAGCTTCCAGACGATCTTGCCGTCATTGTCGGTAATACGCCCCGGATAGGCACGGCCCTTCTCCCCGATGATGACCTCGGTCACCCGGTTCATGCAGCCCCTCTGGTGACGACACTGCGAATTGGTGTAGCCTCCTCCCTCATACTGCAACTCAACATAGTGGTGGTCGAAAATCTCCCCGAACTCGGGCCCGATCCTACGCTGCCGCCCACCCATGCCCTGGGCCACGGAAGGGGGACCTCCCATAAACCAGTTGGCCACATCGAGATTGTGGACGTGCTGTTCGGTGATGTGGTCACCGCAAAGCCAGTTGAAGTAGTACCAGTTCCTCATCTGGTATTCCATTTCAGTCTGCTTCTCCTGGCGCGGACGAACCCAAACCCCTCCCCCATTCCAGTAAACCTGACTTCCCAGCACCTTACCAATGCGACCTTCCATCACCTCCTGGTGCGTGGCAGTGTAGGTCTTCTGATAACGGCGCTGGAGACCGCAGACCACTTTGAGTTTCTTGGCGTCTGCTTCCTTGGCTGCCGCAATGACGCGGCGAATACCAGCAGCGTCCGTTGCCACAGGCTTCTCCATGAAGACATGTTTGCCTCTGGAAACAGCATACTCGAACATCTCAGGGCGAAATCCCGGAGGGGTCGTCAGGATCACCATGTCCGCAAACTCAATCGCCTTCTTGTAGGCGTCGAAGCCGTGAAACATGCGGTCCGCAGGC
>Ga0315316_10000608_pt1 | contig 23867 bp, 30 predicted proteins | sample M160m3416metaG_FD_203702 | JGI IMG/M metagenome (GOLD analysis project Ga0315316, IMG submission 203702) | Ammonia-oxidizing marine archaeal communities from Monterey Bay, California, United States - M1 60m 3416 | ecosystem: Environmental > Aquatic > Marine > Intertidal zone | place: USA... | reverse complement strand
CTGCTACTTACTGTAACCCAGTATAGGAAGTGAAGCAACTTGGCATTATATCCCCGTCATTATTATAATAAATAAAGATTTGTCTTCGGACAAGCGGCTGCATATAGTCGTCAGATAAACCGAGTAATCGGTATAAAGTGGAAGCACGTAGATAAGCGTGTTATAAGCGATACTATTTATAGTATTTGAATATGCAATTGAGTTATGTGCAAAGATAAGGTCAAATCCCTTCGGGTGACTATGCTTTGTATTCGTGCTTGGGCAAAGTACGGTGAGGTAGCGATACCAATAAGAGAACTCATAGTAAATGGCATAAGTGTGCGAGCAGTTGCTGTTTATAGTCGATATATGTTGTCTTATCGAAAGATTAAGATGATAGTTGTCAAGACCATATTATATGTTTGTCGCAAAACATAAATATAGAGGATTGTTTATAGTATTCATGTCCGAAAGGATGAGAGCTATAATTTAAGAGCACAATCTTCATCACGCCCTCTTTTCTATTCTTATAAACTACTGCCTATTGGTGGTGGTGAAATAAAAACAGAAAAAGCAAAGAGTCTCTTGACGGTTGGGAGCATAGGGCACTTTACCTCTGAAACAATGAGGTGTATCAAACTCGCAAGGTTTGGTATTCATGATGAAAACATCAGTTTGGTTTAATAAACCATTCAGAGGTCGGCAGACCTTCGCTGGAGTGAGTAATTGTGTAGATAGCCTAACCGATAAGAGTGATGAGCTATACTCATTGTGCCTGATACCGTACTAATCGCAAGATTGGTGGACAAAAGAGGGAAACCATAATCCTCTCAAAGTGGTATCGTAAAGCCTGTAGTCTCAAGGCTTTTAACTTTTCAATTACCATAACAATAATTTTAAATAGGAGAATAATATGACTATTCATGATGAACAAGTAAATAAGTATATACAACCTGCTATAATATGTGATTTAGATGGTACTTTAGCAATAAAACATCCAGGTAGAACTTGGTTTGATGCGTCAACTTGTGATAGAGATGGGATAAATATGCCAGTATTAGAAGTACTTAGTGCATTTCATAGTACTCATCATATAATATTCTGCTCAGGTCGTGAGAATAAAGATAGAGAACCAACTCTTGCTTTTATTAAAAAGTGTCTTCCAACTCTTATAGAGAATCACGACTTCTCATTATTTATGAGAGAAACTGAAGATTTTCGTAAAGATTCTATTATAAAGCACGAGATATATCAGATGTGCATTAAAGACAAATATGAAATATTATTTGTGCTTGATGATAGAACTCAAGTGGTAAGAATGTGGCGTGATGCACTAGGTTTAACTTGCTTTCAAGTAGCAGAAGGGAATTTCTAATGAAACTTAAATCAAAAGATGAAATAATTGTTAAATTAATAGATAAACTAGAAGAACAAAGATTTCTAGATAATAAACTATTAAATAACAATAATGATGTGAACCTAGATGAAACCTTTAAGGTTCTTGGTGAAGTAATTATGTTAAAATGGATATTAGGTATTCCAACTTGTTATGATGAATACTATGATGGGAAGAAGATGACAGAAGGAGATACTGATGCCTGATATATATGATATGCAACTAGATGCTTACCCCAGTATGTCCGAAGTTAATAGAATGTTAGCATTAGCAGAATCAAATGAGTGTGAACATAAAGAATGTGAACAAGCAGAACAATATTATGGTACACTTGAGACTGATTTTTATTACTATTGGATGTGCTCAGATTGTGGAGATGAAGTACATAATGAACCTGATGAAGATTGTTATAAAGATAGGGAGAGATAAATGAAGCGTAAAACTTATGAAAGAAACAGGCGATTAATGCCTGGATTCAAAATTAAACCATTAAAGAAAATGAGGAAAAATATGGCAATTGACATAACAAAAGAAAAGTTCGATGAATATGTAAAAGTACAGAGAAGTGGAATGTTTAATATGTTTGACCCACAAGCAAGGGCTATGACAGATTTAACTAAAGATGAGTGGACTACAATAATGCAGGAATACGACAAACTTGATGCTGCTTGGGGTGATGATGAAAAATCTGAAGAATAGAAGTGAATCAGTAATAATTGAAAGATTAGAAGAAGTATCTTTAAAAGAACTAAAAGATAAATATCCCGATAAAGTAATTGATGCATATGTAGAAGACCAAAGATTAGTGATTGTTCTAGATACTTGCCGTTTAAAATTTGATGAAAGAGTACCGCAACAACGTGGAAACGTTTATGCTGCCCTTCATCGTAAATAACACGACGGGGCTTGGTTGTTCTATGTAAGTGGTAATAAACTATTAGACAGCGAATAAACGCCAGAAGTACTCGAGTACTGCCAAGCCCTATCCTATTAATTAATAAAGGAGAACCATTATGGGATTCGATTTATATGGAGAAAATCCAACTGTAAATAAAGTATATCCAGCTAGATATGATGAAATATTAAAACAATATGGTAAAGATGGATGGTTAGACTGGGGTAAAGATATACCTCAAGACGTTAAAGATGAATACTATGAACTAAAAGACCAGTACTCATTAGATAATCCAGGTGATTACTTTCGTAATAATGTATGGTGGTGGAGACCTCTGTGGAATTTTGTTTGTGAATCTTGTGCTGATTTCTTAACAGATAACGATATGGATAAAGGTGATAGTAACAGTGGATATAAAATATCTAAAACTAAAGCTAATAAAATATCTAAAAGACTATTTGAAAAGATTGCAAATGGTAGTGTTGATGAGTTAGAAAGATATCATTCTTTAAGAATGGCTAAAGCTAAAGCTCATAATAAAGAGGTTCGTGAAGAGCTAGATAGAATCGGAGATGAATGTAAAGCCGAACATGGTGATGATTTAGTACCTGCTAATTATCCTGAACCTTATAAAACTCAATGGGATGAAACATACGCCAAAGAAGATTGGGCTGCTTCATATCCATTTAATGCAGAGAACGTAAAAAGCTTTGCAGAGTTTTGTCAGCAATCAGGAGGATTTACTATATGTTAGTTAAGGAGCTGATAGTAATGCTTCTTGAACTTGATTTAGATGCTACAATAAATATGTCAAGCGATGAAGAAGGTAATAGTTATGGTGATATTGACAGAAGTGTAGCTAAAGGTAAATTGCAAAGAGATGGTCAAAGGGTATATTCATTATACCCTATTGACTCTCAATGCCCAACGGAGATATTTATCTATGACAATGACAAGTAGTATAGCAGTATATATAATAATATTTGGTATTATATATTTATTGATAAAAGGAATAGAAAAAATTAAAAAGGATTTCGAATGAAACTAAGAGTAAGAAAATTATTAGCAGAAGATGATAAATATAAGAAGTCAGATTTGTCTTTAATGGCAAGATTATGGTGGGATGATGTTAAAGTATTACATTATGGTAATGCAACAGAAGTAACAGTAATAGAATTTTTAGAACATCTTGTTAATGGAGATTTAACAAATTGGGAAAGTGCTACTAGAGTAAGGCGTAAATTACAGTCTAAGCATAAACAACTTAGAGATGAAGAAACTTATAAAGGTAGAAAAGAAGAAGCAGAAAAATGGAGAAATAGATTTTCTCAATTTCAAGCTGAGAATAAATACTTCTTTAATGAGAAAGAAGAAGATATAACTTGACTCTAAGTTTTGATATTGTTATATTTACAACGATTCTAGGAGGAATTATGAAAGATTTGAAAGGCTTTATAGAAGCTGCTTATGCTGAATGGCTAATAGAAAAGAACGATAAAAATCGTGAAAAGTATAAAGAGCATAAAGGCGTATTTAGTGCATCTTCAGCTGGTAATTGTTTTAGAAAGCAATACTTAAAAACTAAGAATTACGAAGAACCACCTTTAGATAAAAGAGTTATGCGATTGCTTCGTTTAGGAACAATTGTTCATGAAGATATACAATCTAGTTTAAAGGATTACTTTAAATCATACAAAATTGATGAATATGATTTATTCATTGAACATCAAATAAAAATACCTGAACTCAATGTAATTGGTCATTTAGATGCAGCTTTGTATCGTAAAAGTGATGAACATATACAGTTATATGATATTAAAACATCTGCATCATATAAATGGAGAATGAAGTTTGGCAGAAAGCCTGATAAAAATGGTAGTGTCAATTATAATCTTCAAATAGGTACTTATGCATTTGGTTTAGGTGAAGAATTGAAGACTGCATCAATCGATATGAGTTTGTTGTGGTACAATAAAGATACTAGTGCATTTAGAGAAGAAGTAATACCGAATGAATGGATTGGTAGTGCAATTGAGTATTGGGAAGAATTGGGTGAATACCTTGAAGGCATAGAATCAGAAAACGGTGAAGAACTTATACCTGGTAGCTATGGAGTTCCAATGATGAATTGGGAATGTAGATACTGTGGGTTTAAAGATATTTACTGTCAGGGGTTATAATGGCTGATGTAAGCGACAGAATGGTATTTCACGTTAGTAAAGATGAAACAGTAAATAATCTTATGGTAAAGTTCTCAAGCAGAGCATTAGCTTCAAATAAAAAGCACGGCAACACAATAAATAAAGTTGAGAAATCAACTAAACAATGGGTCGTAGAAGCTTTAGAAGAAGCTATGGATATGTGTGTTTACTTACAAAGATTATTAGAAAAAATAGAAAAAGAAGGAGGAGAGAATTGTCAAAAGAAATGTCAACAACTTTAGTGCCAACGAATATTACTATTGATACAATTCAAGAATCTCTTCAGAATATTACAAATCAACATAAAGAAGTCGGTAAAATAGAAACGCCAAAAGGTTTAGTAAAGAAGAAGATGGGTTTTGATTATGTTGAATTGTCTTATATGAAGAAAATAGCTAACGAACAATTTCCAGGATGGTCTTGGAAAATAATCAAATCAGAAGCATTAGGGACTGCAGCATATGTCGTTCATGGCAGATTAAAATGGGTAGATAACGGATTATGGCGTGAAGGTGATATGGTAGCAGCTCATAGAATACAAACTAAGCGTAATAGCGAGGAATTTGTAGAAATTGGTAATGATATTAAATCAGCAAATACAGATTGCATGAAGAAAGCATTTAATGTCTATATGGACATAGCAGCTGATGTATATCGTTCCGATGACCCTACGTTAGATGATGAGAAAATTGAAAAATTAAAAAGTGTTGCTATGCGAGTTAGTGAAGAACAATTCAATAAAGTTCAAATTTTCATAGAAGATGGAACTATAAATAGTGGAAATTATAAAGGAAGTTTAGCAAAATTAGAAAGGTTGGCTAAGAATGGATAATGAATTACTAGAAAAAGGATTAGGTTATACTGTTGGTACTAATGATGGTAAAGTATTTGAAAGAATAGTATACAAGGGAACAAGAAATATTATGGGTAAAAACATAATGTGCTTTGAAACTGAAAATAAAGAAACAGTTTCTATTAACCCTAGTTACTTTTCATACTCAATAGAAGACAGTGGACATTTTCCTACGCCAGAAGACTTTAATAATAAACAAGGAGACTCATAATGGGTAAACTCACAGTCGCAGAAGCTGAAGCTCTGCAAAAAGAAGGTGTTTTAAGTAAAGCATCTGTACAGGAAATGCAAGATAAAGGTCTTGTGTCTAGCAGAACTCGCAATCAAAAGAGAGTTGTAAAAACTGCAAATGGTACATTTGTAACACCTCAATTCTATTTTCAAGGTTTAAATGGAAATGGATATAGTAAGAAAATGACTGAATTAAGAACTAAAGTTCAGACTTTAATTAACGACTATACAACTATAGTAAAACTAAAATAAATAAGGAGTAATACTGTGATAGAAATGACAGATACCTACTTTGACGAAAAGACAGATGGTGTAATACCAATAGTACCTGGAACATATCCTGCTCATGTTAGCTCATTTGAAGGAAGAACTGTTCAAACTAAATTTGGTGAACAGAAAGTCTTCAATGTAGAATTTCAAATAGCAGAAGAAGTTGATAAGATGCAAATAATCAAACATATGTACGAAGATGATGAATTAATACCAGTAATGGAAGATGGAAAAACTGTTAAAATAGCAGCATCTTTTATGAAAGGTAAAAGATTTAAATCAACAGGCGTTTGGTTAACTGAAAATCCAGGTGAAGGTGAAGGATGGAGAAATAGAGCATATATACAATTCTTTCAAGGTCTTGGAGTTGAGTTTCCAAAAACAAAAGATGGTAAAACTCAATTAGCTGAGGTTGAAGAAGAAGATGTAATAGGTATGCCAGCTCTTATCAAATTGAATAGAGAATTTTATGAAAAAGATGGAGAAACTCGTTCAACTTGGAAAGCTTTCTCTGCTACTTCATGGAAAGATGGACAGAAACTTGCTCCTGAAGAAGTAAGTGCAGAAGACGTACCCTTTTAAATAAACTATATGAGGCTAGGTATTGCCAATAATTATGTTACCTACTGACGGGTTCTGATAATTATGCTATGGCTCTAGCCTCATTAATCTCGGAGAATAATATGAAGACATCAACATTAGTAAAAAGAGCATTAAAGGATGGTTGGAAGTCAAAACCAGCGAAAGGATATAAGTACTTAAAAGACCTTTCTGTTGGAGCTTTATTCGAAACCAGTAGCGGAACACGAGGAATATTATTAGATTCAGATATAAATGCTAGAGTAATTATAACAGAAACACGTATTAGAGATTCACAAGAATATTACTTAGGTAAAAAAATAATAGCAAACGATACTGAAGTTAAGGAGATAAAATAATGGAATGGTTAATCACACTAACAGGTTCATTAATATGGATAGCTGTATCTATTGCTGTAATATTCTTTGGAATAATAGGAATACATACAATTATCATGGACTGGGATTATGTCAAAAAATTTAAAAAATGGTAAAGCAAATTTTTGGGCAGAATATAATAGACTCAATGGTAGTTATTATGGAGATAAATATACAAAAGCACACAAGAAATTAAAAAGTATGTATAAATATAATTACAATGATGAATGGCAAGACGAAACGGACTTGAGGACTCCATCTAAATATAGGAGAAATATTGATTTGTTTTATCCAGAGGATATGGAGGAAGAAGAAAATGCCTAACTTAAATCACTGCTTAGACTGTGAAAAACCTTATGGTAATCCTGGTGTTGTATGTGGTGGATGTAGTAAGAAATACAGAGATATACATGAAACAACACAAAGATTAACATATCAGATAAAGAAAAGAAAGAGGCTGTCAAAGGAAAAGTAATAATTGGATTGGCGTTTAATTAACTAACTTTGAATAGAAAAGGCGTAAGAAACTTGGTATGTGGCTTATGCCTTCTCTTTCTATAGGAGGAATTTTGAAAAAAGATAAAAACCCAAATGATTGGAAAAAAAAACCTAAAACAGGTTTTGCTTATAAAAGTATAACAGACCCAAAATATATTAGAGAAAGAAATAAATTATTTGCAGAAAATGGAAATGGATGGTGGTGGTATAGCGGAACTCGTCTTGCAAAATATACATCTAATTATTCTTTATTAATGAAACAAATATTAGGACAGGGAGAAGAAAATGGAAGTTAACCCAATATATAAAGAAGATTGTGATATGTATAATGACACAGGATGCATGGAAGACGCAGAATTTAAATTTACAGATACAGCTTTAATAGATAAAAAAATAATAACAATAACTCTAGGACATTCATGCTCAGAACATGTAGAAGAAGTAAGGGAAAGATTAAAGAAAGATGCCAAATAAAGAATCTAAAAACAGAAAAAGAAATAGAATTAAACTTAATGCCCAGCTAAATAGGCTGGGTAGAACCGCTAACCAAGTTAGAAAAAGGAGGCTAAAGGATGCCAAGAAAAAGGAAAGCCAAAGTATATTCAGTCAAGAAAGAAACAAATCCTTTTCTCGTTAATGTAATGAGAGGATTTTGGAAACTTTTTGGAAGTAAATACTAATGGGAAAAATGAAAGAATTGTATACATTAGCTATGGAAAGTAATGAAGAAAAGGTATACGATTTATTGTCTACTAAAATGAGTAAAGGTGCAGCTAGGATAGGTGCTAATGAATTTGTTAAAGCAGCTAATCAAATAAAAGAAGAGAAAAAGAAACCTTTATTTATAAGTATAGAAGAAAGTGACAGTACTGAATTATAAGTGTCCTTGTTGTGGATACAGTAAACAAGCACAATTTAACACATCTAGAAAAATAGCAGAACTAAGAAAAGAACGTTCCAAGTCAACTAAAAATATAATGAGAAAAGTTGTTAGTAATATAACAACAAATATTCCAAGTGAAAATAGTATAACAAAAGAATATTATTTCTATCAAGGAGTATCAAAAGTTTCAGATGAAGTTGTAAAATATGGAATTGGACAATATCTAAATGGTAACTATTACTATAAAGGTAAAGGGTTCAAATATTTAACACAAATAATTCTGAATCATAATTCAAATAAAGATAACTTAAAAGAGTATGAAAGACGGATGATTGGTAAGCCACCATCTGTTGTAAAACTCAAGGAGGATTAATGTCAATAGAATCAACGTTGTTTCCTGTAAAAGAAGTTCCTGCTATAGGAGCACCTTCAGATACTATTTTCTCAGGAGATGAAATACATAAAACAGGATATAAGTTTATAGTACGAGAAGATACTGGGCAGGTTTTAAGCTGTATGACAGATGAATATAAACTAGTACCTAACTCCCAAATAGTAGAAGCAGCTGAACCAATCTTAAAGCAGCATAAAGCAGAATTAAGAGAAGCAGTCAGTTTAGGTGATGGTCAGCGTACAGTTTGGAAATGGTCACTACCAAATACTAAATTTGAAATAAGTAAAGGTGATGAAATGAACGCTGAAGTCATAATTAAAAATAGCTATGATGGAAGTTTGCAAGTTCATATATTATCAGGTGCTTTTAGATTAGTTTGTAGTAATGGTATGATTATAGGTAATGTAGTTGAAAAGCATAATTACAAACATAATGTCGGAAATCTGAATTTAGATAAATTAGAAGAAGTAATTGTAGGTGTTATCGAAAAGACAGAAGAAGAGGGTAAACAACTTCCGTTACTAAAAGATACAAAACTTAGACAATCTCACATAATAAAGCTAATTGAACTATTCCCTTCCACAATGTCTGAGTTTATTACGCAATACTTAATTGCAAACAAGCCAAAGACATATTGGGATTTGTATAATGTTGCTACATATATAAACACTCATAGAATGAATAGAAAATACAATACAACTCATCAATTAGAAAGTAGGTTGTATTCATCAGTAATGAAATGGGCTAATGCATAAGTAATGACAGATATTAAATGGAGAGATTGTCCTGTAATTATTCCTTATTATGGAGGTAAGTACCAGCTTAGCAAAGTACTTGTTCCAATGATACCGAAACATCAGCGATATATAGAAGTATTTGCAGGAGGTCTTTCCATGTATATGAGAAAATCACAAGCAGAGTTTAGTGTAGTTAATGACTTTGACAATGATGTTGCAAATCTATACCATGTAATATGTGAAGACTTTGATGCCTTTAAAGAATACTGCAGAATGATACCTAAATCTAGACATCTGTTTTATAACTTCAGATTAGAATTAAATGAGAAACATAATACAAACTTTCCAGATTATAAAAGAGCTGCTAAATATTACTATATAATAATGAACGCATTTAATCATAACTACCATTGTCCAATAAGCAAAGAAGATAATTGGGACACAGATGCTTTAGATTTTATACATATTGGAAGAAAAAAATTAATGCATACAATAATAGAGAATTTTGATTTTAGAGAATTGCATAAAAGATACCCAGTTAAAAAAGGAGACTTTTGGTATTATGACCCTCCATATGTTAGAGCAGGAGAAAGAGGTGATTACTACTTTCATTCATTTACAGAAGAAGACCATAGGGAATTAGCTGAACTAGTAAAGACAATTGATAAAGCAGGAGCAAAGTTTATGGTTAGTTATGACGACAGAAGCTTAGTAATGGAACTGTATAAAGATTTTAGAATTAAAAAGATACCAACTAAATATTCAGGACAAAATCATAAAAAAGATTATAAAAACGAAATAGTAATAACTAATTATGAACCATCTAATCAACAGGAGGACTTATGGGAATGAAAACCTTTCCAAGCTCAGTAGAAGCAGAAGAAGCTGTTATTGGTGCTATACTACTAAAAGGTAGTGAAATATTCACAAAATGTAATGGATGGATAAGAGATTCAGAAGCATTTTATGATAGTAAAACAAAGTCAATATGGGAAGCATGTAATGAAATGCATAGAAATGGTGAAGCCATAGATGTAATTACTGTATCTCAATACTTAAAAGATAATAAAATCATTACAAATGAGAGTGGATTGAATATGTATTACATTACTGGATTGTCGGATAAAGTTCCTACAACTGCTAATGTTGAACATTACTCTAGAATAATATGGGAAAAATATATTAAAAGAGAATCAATTAAATCTGCACACAAGTTGTATAATACAAGTTTAGACAAGCAAGAAGAAAAAGCAGAAGAACTATTACATGAACACGCTAGACTAATAAATGAATTAATGGAAATTGCACCAAGCAAAAAAAGAGAAATAGGCGAAATCATTAATGATACTATTGATACATTAAAAACTGGAAAGAATATTATTCCATTTGGATACAAACCTTTAGATAATATTGCAGGTGGTATGACTAGAAAAGAAATAACAGTTATTGGTGGAAGACCTGGACATGGAAAGACGACTCTAACTACGAATTTAACACTCAGTTTATTAAAACAAGGCTATAAAGTTATGTTATTTAATAGAGAAATGAGTAATTCTGAGATGATGAAGAAATTCTTCGTTATGTCTAGCGATGGATTATCATACCAAGATTTGAGAGTAGGAGATATTGATGAAGGTCGAATCGAAACAATAGAAATTATAGCAGAAGAAATAAAAGATAAATTATCTAATTTAATTATGTATGATGATATAAGAACACTTGATGATGCTATGAGAGAAATACAAAGAGAAAAACCTGATGTAGTTATTGATGATTATATACAGTTAGTAAAAGTTAAGAATAAGAGTAATAGAGACAGAAGATTTGAAATAGAAGATATACTTACTGAATATAAATGGGTATGTAAAAAAGAAGACTGTAGTGCAATATTAGTATCACAATTAAATAGAGAAATAGAAAAACGATTAGAGCCAAGACCAAAGATGTCAGATTTCTCTGAAAGTGGTGCTATAGAACAAACTGCTGAAACAGCTTTATTTGTATTTTATGGATATAACTTTGATGATGAGAAATATGATAAAAATGAAATAGAAGTAATTTGCGATAAAGCTAGATATGGTAAAGTTGGTACTTATGTTATGGGTTTCAATGGAAGTAAATGCAAATTCTATAATAATGGCGATGAAGCAAGAGAGGAAAACAAAAAACTTATGTCTAAAAATACAGTTAAGATAGATAATAGTAGAGCTTTAGATTCTCAGGTAAGTTTCTGATGACTTCAACAGCTAATATAAAATTCACAAAAGCAGAAATAGACCAATTGATTAGAACTTTAAGTTTGTTTGAAAAAGTATCGAATTACTTTAATATTTTAAGTGAAAATGAAGAAAGTAAACAATTTATTAAGTTAAAAGAGGATTTGATTAAAATAAAAAGACAATTAGATGAAGGCGAACAACAGGTAAGAAATGAGTAAATTAAAACATATTATAGGTATAGACCCTGGAAAAGGTGGAGGAATTGGAAGAATGATAATGGTTGATAGACCTATATGGTCTGCATATAACTGTCCTAATACAATAGATGAAATGGTAGAATTAATTAAAATATTTAAAAGGTTTGACGAATATCCAATATGTTATTTAGAGAGCGTTCATGCCTTTCCGACTGATGGAAGAAGCAGTGCTTTTAAGTTTGGAGAAAACTTTGGAGTATGGAAAGGTATACTCTCTTCATTTGAAATAGAAACCATTTTAGTTACGCCTCAAGCGTGGCAAAAAGGTTTAGAACTTCCTAAAAATAAACAAGAAAGGAAAAATAGATTGAAAGAAATCGCAACCAAAGAAAGTGGTTTAAAAGCTACTTTAAAAACAGCAGATGCTATTTGTATAGCTATGTATGGAGTTAAGAATTATGGGATATAATGTAGAATTACCAGTAATAAAAGAAAGAATAAATTGGGGGAATGATATTGTTGGATTTGTTGTATTAGATATAACCACACAAATGCCAGGAGGAACTTCTAGACAAAGAGAAATAAGATTAGGGATTACTCCATTACAATTTGAAATTACTCACCATTTCGGACAAATACTTAAATTTGGATTAAGCATTTTTAACTTCGCTATAAGGTCGGAAATACAGTATGGCAAACTCGAAACGATATAGAAAAAAATTATTATCAGATAGCATAAAAAACTTGTTATTAATTATGGATGAAATAAAAGTACTTCTCACTTCAGTTAAGGGTGGGATGAATCAGGTTAGAGAATTGTTAAATGACGAAAATAGAGAAGATTAGTCCTCAATCCAATCTAAAGTTGTTGCAATATCCCTAGCTACAGCACCGAGGAGGACAGGCATTAGAGTAAATCTAATTTTATTTAGAAAATTATCTTTAGCGTCTTCCTCCTCATCGCTCCATCCCATAGCCATTAAAGAAACCCAGACAAACCACCTCATTGTAAGTCCTAAAAGTGGATTTTCTGCACTTCTTACCAGATTTACACCAACACTACCACCAGCCCATCTAATTAAAGGAGAAATATAAGCCACTGTACTAATCATACTTGATACTGCACTCGCAACACCTCTAGTAAATAAAAATCTAGCCATAGCTAATGCTTCTTGGTCTAAATAAGGGTCTTTAGGGTCATAGCCTTTTCTTCTGCCTTTTTGAGTAGCACCTCTAACCATAGCATCAGTAACTGCTTTAGTTATTCTAATAACACCATCAGTTCCAAGTCTATTTCCATCAGTAAATTTTTTAACTACATTATAATCATGAATCATTTGCATTGTAGGATATTGCTTATATTGAAATAGCAATCTTCCAAATCCATTAAACCCTTCTCCTAAATATTGTGGAGTCATTCCAAATTGAGTATTATAAACTGCATCTCTAGCTATTCTAACAGCTTGATTTGACATAAATAATTCTTTATCAGGAGTATTGTCTCTTCCTCCCAATATCCCTCTCTTTTTAGCATCCAATAAAGCCATAATAATAGTGGTTTTTCTTAATAATTCCTCACCCCCAGTAAAAGTAAACCATTCACCAATAGACTTACTATTAAAAGAGTAAGATAGTTTCCAAGAAACCATTTTTCTTAACTTAGTATCAGCGACATCACCTACTAAAGCCTTAAACTGGTCTTTAATAATTTTTTCTGTTTGATTATCATCCATACTAAGAATATCATACAGTTGTCCTTTTTTCTTGTCTAAATCTGTTTGATTAATTCTCTTTCTTAATGCATTTAAATTTTTTAAATATTTAAGCTGTTCTTGCTCTTTTCTACTTTTTGATTTTATAACTAGTTTTAATACAAATTCATCTATGTTTTTATCTTTACTGTTTACAAAAGAATCTCTTCCTTTAGCAAGTACTCTTCCAAATTCAGCCATATTATGAGAAGGTATACCAAAAGGTAAGCTTTCTGTAAATGGAACAAATCCAAAATCATTCCATTTTATATCTGCACCTTGAAGCATAACATCTTGAAACATTGTTACTAAGTTTAAAACACCAGTGTTATCTACAATCTCTCTCCAGTCTTGCTCTTTCTGGCTATCTTTTGTACCCATTATTCGGTGTGCTTCTAAAAAAGTACCCATACCAGTTGATATAATTTGATTTACAATCTGAGTATGGTTTCCCATAGCAGCTTGAGAGCCTAAAAATCTCATAGTAGCAGGAGTAGTCATCCATTTAATAATTCTTTCAGCTGATTCTGGTGTATGTTTTTCATCATTACCTCTAATTTTAGCAATATTATTTAATTTATTTGATATTTGCTCATATCCATAATTACCTAAAGGAGTTTGTGCCCTAGTTTTACTATCACCAAAAGCTATTTTTGTTCTATTTTTTAAATATTCAATAATACCATCAACATTTGTTTCACCCATTCTTTGCATAGAATAAACAGTATTTAATAGTTCTACTATTACTTCATTTCTGTGATAACTTCTATAAATACCCTCTAAATATTCTTTATATATATCACCATCTTTTCTTCTCTGGGTTTGGTCTGTCCATGAAGTAATATGTTTTAAGCTTTGAGTTGATTGTAAATCAATAATTTTTTGAGAATTGTCATTATCTTCGTTATTGAGCCTCATCATTAATTCTTCTAAATGTTGAATACCTAATTCATATTGGTTTATCTTATCATTGTCTTTAGCTCTTTCTGCTCTTTCTAGTTTAGTCTTTAAGTCTGATAACTGTCTTGGGATTTGTGTTAATATTATATTGCCTCTTTCATATAAATGGGGTATATAATTTTGTGATTTCTTTTTAGCCCAACTATCAGCAGTCCTAAGAGTACCTGTATCTGCATTATACCATATTCTACTATTGATACCCCCAATAGAATATAGCTCATTAAAATATGCTTCTATTTCCTCTTCAGTTATTTTAGGGTTTTGCTTTTTTAAATATTTAACTATTTTATTTTGTACTTGCTCTCTTCTGTCTTGAAGTTTTGATGCTTTGTTTGTTGCATCTAGCCAAACTCTTGAAAGCACTTGTCTAATTTGATGAACAGATGTAAATACATCATTCATTATTTCTTCATTTGGCTGATTTTCCATTTTTTCAAAATCTATATATTGCTTAGTATGAGTTCCTTCAATTGGCTTATCTTTTCTATTCATTAATCTGCCAAAATCATTTATCTTATTTGATTTATAAAACCCACCTCCGTCAAAAGCTTGGTCTACTTCAGCTTGGTCGTATGTAGTTTTTGAAGAAGGTAAAGCCTCTCCCAAGAAATTATACTGTTTATTTTGACCAATAAATCTAACCTCATTGATTTTCTTTCCTCTTGTATCAACTTCATGTTTATCTATTAAGTAAGCATGATATTCCTCACCCACACTTTGTTCCCCCTGCTTAATCATAATATATCTGTATACAATATCTTTAGTTTTACCTTTTTTACCAACAGGAACGGTAATTCTTTTTTCATGTATACCTGAAACTCTATCCCCTTCTTCTCTCTTACCCTCTTTTTGCATTAGCTTTAGTTTTTCTTTTATAACTTGTAAAGCTTGTCCTGTTTCTTCACTAACCAAATAACCATCTTCATCTATATCCCAATTTAAAACCTTTGGAATTATCTTTCTTACTTGACCATCTAATAGCTCATTTGTCAAGTCATCTGTGTATAGTTTAACTAATCCTTCTCTAACTTCTTCATCTGTTGCTTGTAATTCATCTTTAGCTAACCACTCTATTTCATTAGTTTCTTCATTTAATATTTTATAACTATTAACACCATTATAAATTCCTTCTCCAACAATAAGCACTTCATTCTCTTCTGTATCAAAAAACCCACGAACTCCAGCCATAGATGAATTATTTAAATTAAAAACTGTATTAATACTTGAAGTAACAATATGTTCCCATTTTCTAGCAAAAGAAGTTCTTATATTGTCAAACTCTCTATTAAATTTATTAACCATTGATATATCTTTATCACCAATTCTCAAGGCTTTATTAACAAGTTGTAATGCACGACCACTAAAATCAACATGAGACATAATAATATCAGGGGGAGCTAACATTATTTCAAGTTTAGATAGTTTTCCTCTTTTTAAGTTTTGGTTTCTTTTTTTGATTATTCTATCAACCAACCCATTTAATGAATGTATTTTTCTTGAACTTTGCTGTATGCTAATAGGAGTTATCTCACCTTGAAGCCTTTTAGCAAATATAAGCCTCCAATTTTCAGCAGAAGTTCTAGGATTAACTAATCCTCTATCAAAATTTACTTCTTCAGAGGATTCTACTATATAATTATAAAGTTTATCAAACAGAGTTTTATGTTCATCGTATTTAGCAAGAGCCATTCTTAGGTCATGCTTTCTTTTTGAAGAAGGCTTACTAGCTAAAGCAGCTTCAGCTTTTCTTATATGAGCCCGTGTTGGAAATCCAATAACAGCACCAATAGCATTTTTACATTCCAATTTAAAAGAAAATACATCACGACTTTCTTCGACTGTTGCAGAATCTAATGCAGTTTTACATACACCGCTCATTAGCAATCATCTTTCTTTAATAAATTCATATATCCATCTTCTACTTTATGTTGTTTAAACATATTTGTTTGTTCGTTTATATAAAGAGACTGAGTTCTTCTGTCTTTAGGAGACTTTTTAACTTCATTGTAATCAAGGTTTCTTAAATGCTTTTCAAATAATGGTAAATATATTTTTAGAACTTCTTTATGCATTAATTTTAATGGTGGTAATTTTAAAATATTTATATCAGCTTCAAACCCGCTCAACATTTCAATAGTGGCAAACGTTTTTGCTGTATCAGATAATTCACTCCATTCATCAATAAATCTATCTACAAAATTAGTCATATTTGCATTTAAATCAGTCCTTGCACCCATATTTTCATCACCCATATCTTCTTGTAGCTTTTTCCATATATCTCTCATACTCCAAGCTTTATCAGACTTCTCAAAAATTCTTTTTTGATGTAAAAAATTATGAACATCAGCTGCATCATCTAAATTTTCACCAGCAATATAATCAGCATATTTTTTCTTTTCAATAATAGCCTGCCACATATCTTCCATCGCCATCATATGAGCTGTTTGTTGATAATCTTTCCTTGAATATATATGATGAAAATTTGTACCCCCAATGTTCATACTAACTCCTGCTATTAATTGTTCAGCTGGAGATGGTTTGTTTTTTAAACTTATACCCTTGACTCTTAACATACCTTTTGTAAGCATACCATTTACTTCTCTGTAGAAATTATTAGAATACTCTTCATTACTTAAAAGATTGTCATCTACATCATACATTCTATCTTTAAGATGTTCACTCATTAATAAATTCATATCATATTCAGCGCTTTTATCACCAATTTTACCTGCTCTAGTTCGGCTAATATTTTGAGTATTATAAACTTTCCCTAAAACTCTTCTTGTCATTTTATCTACACCCTCAGGATTAATAATAGGAACACCATTTGCTCTTACAAATATTTTAGAAAGCATAAAATTATAATTATCTAAACCTGAATCTTTTATTATTTCTCCCCAATGCCTATATTTTACTGCATCAACAGCCATTTGAAATAGAATAGATATTTCATGAGATTTTGTTGTTGTTAGGTAAACTTTAGAACCTCCTGTATCAACATATAATTTACCATTTTTATGAGTTTTAATTTGATATACTTTTGAACCTGTTTTATTTGTTATTTTATCACCATTATTTTTAACAACTTTTAAATTATCATGAGTTAATTGAGTTTCATCTAAAGCTTTATAACTCATAGTAACTTCATCATTTGGGTTAGCTACAGTGATAATATCTGTCCCACCTCCAGGTAAATGTATCTCAATTTTAAAACCTTTGCTCCACAATTGAGACATTAAAGTCTTAGCATTTGTCATAACTCCAGTTCCTCCATCTGCTCTAGAGTTATTAACTACTTCAGTTTGAACATCATTCTTTGATAAAATACTTGTTTTATTAATAGACTTATCTTTATCAGTTCTTAATCCCCATAAATCAACAAGGACTTGTCTGTCTACATTTTTATATTCTTCAGAAGATTGCCAATTTTTCATAGCTTTCACATGGCTATCAGATATAAATTCAAAAGCTGCCTTATCACCATCCCAGTCACCATCTAATATATTTACAACATCTTCATTACTCATGAAAAGAACTTCGCCTTGATTTCCTTTTACAATGCTTCTGACTTTTCGCATTACAGGTCCAGTAACTTTTGCAATTGGATTTCTATGTATTAAAATATTTACTTCATTGGTTTCTAACCATGTATTTAAAATTGTTAACTTATGGTTAAATGGAGACATTCTTCCAGGTGCATTGTCTTTCCAATAATTTTTCTTTTTCTCTCCTTTAATTCCTTCTGCTTCAAAAAATCTTCTTTCAACTTCATCAACAGCAACAGTGTTATCTCCACTAACTGCTACTTCTCCAATACTGTCTTTTGATGGAGGTGTTAACTTTAAATGAGCTGCTGGCTTTAAATAAGTGAGACTACTTTTCTTTCCCCACGCTCTTCCTTTTAATATACCATTTCTTATTATAGTAGCATTAATTACTGGTAAAATATGAGTTATTAAAGCAGGATGAAATATTCCCATTCCATCTTCTTTTATTAATTCAAAATACTCTTGAAGCTCAGTTGGAACTTTACCAGCATCGACTTCTGTTTTTAGAAACTCTCTAAATTTAGAAGGGTCTTCAAAAAACTGATTAATTTTTGTTGAATAATAATTAAGAACTTCTCCGTATCTTCCCTCAATAGCTTTTAATAATGCTTTAGCTTCATTAGAGTCATGTATAGTTAATAACATTTCACCCAGTGCAATTGGATGTGATGCATTTAACTTAGATTTATCCATTATACTATGAACTAATATTTCACTTTCATCAATTGGTATTAATTTATTTTTTTCATCAAAACCATTGACTGTAACCTTTGCTTCATTTGGAGAAGCTATCATATCAAATTTTTCATTAAAAGTAGGGCTTTCAGGATTCATATCTCTAAAATATGTATTATCTCCCTGACCCTCAACTTGAGCAATTAATACACCATCTTCATAAAATTGCATACCCTTAAACGCACTAAATTGCATATGCTTCATTCCAAGATAATCAACTTTTCCAGTTTCTTCATTTGGAGTTCTTTTTCTAATAAAAGTCTTTAATTGTTTAAGAGGATTTCTACCATTTGGTAAAATTTTTCCTAATTGCTTTGATATTTTTCCTAGATAAGTACCTGCTGTAAATGTTGCACCATCATAGTCTTTATATTTGCCTCTATAATCAGATTCTGTTCCTGGAATAGGTTTTCCATTAGCATCAACTTTAGCCACACGAACTTCAACATTTTCATCTATTATCATCAATTGACCAGTGCCTAATCCATAAGGTCTTATACCTTCTGCCATATCTATACTAAGTCTAGTTAAACTATCAGCAGCGCTTCTTTCATGCATCATATAATCAGGAGTTCTAACTTCTTGCCAAAACTTTATTCTAGCAAGTGCTTGAGAGTAAATAGAATTAATTGTTAATTGAGATTTAATTAATTTTGATTCTGCGATTATCATTTCTTTTATAGACTGAATATTGTCTTTACCAAACTCTTTAATCCAATCGTTAATTTGACCTTCAACAGTGTAATCCGTCACCTCATCTATTTCAACAAGACTTTCAAATTCAGCTGTTAAATCAGCTAATTCTTGTTGAGTTTCACGCAATATAGTATCCACCATATCTTGTGTCATCGTACCTCTATTTACCTCAGCTTGAAGAACTGCTCTAAATTTATCAAAATTAAGTTTTGTTGGCTTTATATCATTAGTCGTTTTAGTTGATAAAATAGCAGAATTATCACCTAATTTAGTCCCCACAACAGTTAATAGATTTCCAGATTCAAGAGCAATTAATAGTTCATCTACATTTTCTACTTGAGATAGTTCATTTATAATTTTTTTAACATATCTGCCTTTATAATCAAGCTCCATATTTGACAAATCATCTTCGGTTACATTATTCTTGCCTGGAACATAATAATCTTTATTTTTATATGTTCTTTTATTTAAAATTTGTTTTATAGGCAATATAAACATTCTCATGTCTGTCCCTTTGAACTGTTGCTCTATAAAATTCATAGTATATGTCTCAGGATGTGCTTTACCTGTTCTTAAATCTTCTGTCCCATCTATCTCTACACCCTCTACACCATTCAATATCCATCTTTGATAAACTCTAGTATCATTTCCTTGTCTATTATTATCACGACCTTTTTTACCAGGTATATATCTTCTAATTCTTGCTTTTTGCTTTAACCAATCTAACCTTAGTAAATTATCTTCCTTACTTCCTGGTACTATTTCATTTAATTTATCACTTTCCCATCCTCTTGTGTCTGCTAAATTTTTAGCCCATTTAAGTAATTCTTGTTTATATTGACCATAGCTTTTTGATTTTGATGCCATGTCTATAACTAAAGGATAATCTTTTCTTCTATCTATATATACACCAAGAGCTTCAGAGAAAAAGTATGCTTGATGCAAATCATTTGGCATAGAAGTAACATCTACATCTGCTTCCCCTTGCGTTGCCTCATGCGTTTCATCATTTGGAGTATTTGTCTCATTATTCACAGTATCGTATTCAATAGTGCCAAGATTAAATTCTTCTTTTATACCTAGCCATCTTCCTTGATAAAATTCTTCTGCTATAAATTGAAAAATATCTTCATCTTTTACTGGCTTTCCAATAAGCTTTCTTAATCTATTTGCAAATTGCCTTAACCATATTTTAATCTTTTTTAATGCACTAGTATCCCTAGACCTAGAAGCGTAATATAGTCCAATTTCTTTAACAAGAGCTTCTTCTGAACCAAATAATTTAATTCCTCTTTTTATAAGAGGATGATTTTTTAAAAGTTTGACATAAATATGTGCATATTCATGTGGAATAGTATCCATTCTTCCATCTGTTATAGACCAAGCAGCTAATTTATTTAAAGAAAAACATATTTTATCTGCCCCTTCTTCTTCAAGAAGACCTTCAAATTCCAATGTTTCTATTTCAGGGAAATACTTTTTAAGTCTATTTAATATCTTATTTGCAAGTCTTGTGTTTTCAGATATAAGTTGTTCTTTGCTAGACATATCGTCTTGGAAATCAACTTCATCTATATCTTGGTCACCTAATAAATCATCTAAATTTCTTTTTTCAGTTTTCTTTTTCGTTGGAGCTGGTTTTTCAAGAGCTGCTATTCTTTCATCGAAAACTTCATTATATATTTTTCTTTTAGCAGCATCTATACCAGGTCTATCTTTAACACTCCATAAATCATCTAAACTTGATTCTTCTGCCATTTCTCTAGGGTCTGTTGTAAAAGTCCAATCATCAACAAAACCTTCAAGATTTTTAAATGGTTCACCTGTCTCAGGGTTTATTGGCTCAGATGTAACAGTACCCCCTGGAGTAGGTGAAACTTCTTGAGTCATTTCAGTATTTGCATCAGGTTCACCTTGTGCTACTTCTTCTCCTTCAGATGCAACTCCAAGAAGTTCAACATCATCACCTGGTTCGTCTTCTGCTATTTGACTAGGAGGTTCTTGTTGTGGTGCTTCTTGAGGTGCTTGAGTAACTTCGTCAGAAACAACACCCTCAATAACATCTAAGGTTGGTTTTCCTCCAATTAATTTAGGTATTGATAATATTGAACCTACAGGAGTGCCATTTTCAGTAATACCTTGAATTTTTATAAGCTTACTCGTAAATCCCACAACCTTAATTTTGTCAACATCTTTATGATTTTGTAAATACTCTGCCTGTTGTAATGCTGCTTTATACCCTTTTGATATTTTAAGTTTCTTTTTCTTTAACATACTGACCATATCTTTGGTCAATTGAACAATAGAATCTTTTTCTATTTCTTTGGAGGGAGCAGTTTCTTTAGACGGTTTAGATGGAGCTACTTCATCATAAACTTCAGCTGGTGGAGCAGGTGCTACATCAGGAGTAGATTTTGCATCAAACTCATCCATTATTTCTCTTTTTACACTTAATAATTCAGATGATGCAAGTGCTCTTCCAAGATTAACAGCGCTTTTGTTTATTATATTGCCAAGCCCAAGTAAGGCTTTCTTTTGCTCAGGGCTAATATTAACTTCTTGATTATCTACCTTTACAACTAATTCTGAACCATCAAGACCTCCTTCAATCTGAACTCTTTGTTCAGGCTCAAAATACTTTTCAAGTTTTTTCTCAGACAATTTTTCAACTAATTCCTTTTGGCTCATTTTAGTATAGCCTTTTATACCACCAACATTTTTAGCTATTTGTCTAAGAGGAGTTAATTTTAATTTTGCTAAACCAGTAGGAATCTTTTCATAATCTGATTTCTTTTGGTCTTCATCAATAGTTATTTGACCACCAAAATCAGCGTCAGATGGGTCAGGCTCTTCCATATCACTCTCAGGATATTCTTGCTCAACCATTTCCTCTGCTTCCACAGGAGCCATTTCTACTTCAAACTCTTGTTCCATTTCCTGGAATTGAGTATCATCAACATCAGCCTCAACAGCTGTTAATTGTCCTCTATCTGCAAATTGTTTAGCGTATTCAAAAACTGCTTTTTTATTCTTAGGTAACTTTTTACCTTCGTTTTCTTTCTGATAAGCAGCGTTTAAATCATCATAAATTAAATCTACTATTCGACTAGCATTTTTACCTTTAGATATTTCATCAACTAATTCTGGATTGTTTTGTATAACACTTAATATTTTCTTAGATGGGTCTGCTATGTTAACAGTTTCTCTAATTTTTTCACTAAGTTCAGATTCAGTTCCCTCAGTTGTTTCTTCAACTGCAGATAAGACTTCACCCATTTTCTCATCAGGACTAATAACTGCATCTATAAAGGATTTAAATAAATTTTTTGTTTCAACAGGGTCAGCTTCAACAACTTTATCTCTTCCAACTTTTTCTATTCTTTTTTCTCGCTCTTTAGCTTCTTTAGCAGCTATCTCACCAAGAGTACCTCTGTCAACAAAAACTCCTTTAACACCACCACCTACACCCATTGTAGCACCTGCAAAAGCTTCTTCGTAAACTGCAGGGTCTTTAGAAGCTTCTTTAAAAGCTTGATAAGCTGCGCTTAAAGGGTCAAGTCCATCTTCTCCGTAACCAAGCTCAATAGACCTATTTATTCCTGTTTGCAATAAAGCTTGAGTACCTTCAGTTAATCCTTCACTAAGTGCACCCTCAAGAAGTCTAACACTACCTGCACCAGCCCTAGTCCCCATCCAAGTCAAAGTGTTTTTATCTACACCAGCATCAATAATAGCTCTTGACATTTTGTCAGCAAATGTTTTCTTGGCAACTTCACGTTTTATTCCAATAGAGCCTAAAAATCCCATAGAACCAACTCTTTCAAGAAAAGATGATACAATACCATATCCTATTGAAGCAGTTGTTGCATATTTTTTAGCTTCTTCAGGGTCTACTCCCATCTCATCTACCATCACTTTCATGACTTCATTATATTCATTACCTGCTTCCATAGCAAACATCGGCGCCATAGATATACCAGTCCCAAGCATAGTAAGTGAAGCCCCTGCTGTGGAAGGTATTAAAGCATAGGCAAGTGCAGTTGATGTCATAGATACTGCTAGGGATGGTAAGGCTTCAGACATAGAACGAAAGAATGTATCTATATTAGTCCATCCAGGTTCATCTTCTTTCCAAGCAAAATACGCTTGAAGTTCATGGTCACTAGCTACTTTTCTTTGATATAAATTTTCTGAAAATCTTCGCCACTCTTCGCCTGTTTCAGCATCTGTAAACAAGCCAACCATCCCAGTCTTTGTACCGTCAAACAATTGACCCATTTGAAAACCAAATCTTTTGGCAAATCCAGCAGAAGCATCATTCCCATACTGTTTATAGAACTTTTCGCCTAAAGTGTCAAATCTTATATTTTTATATACGCCAGGGTCGTATTGAGCTGTTGACCTAATGATTTCTTCATCAGTAAACTTTGCCCAATAGTCAGGATTCCTCCTTCTAACTAAACCAGCA
>Ga0315316_10000607_pt1 | contig 23875 bp, 31 predicted proteins | sample M160m3416metaG_FD_203702 | JGI IMG/M metagenome (GOLD analysis project Ga0315316, IMG submission 203702) | Ammonia-oxidizing marine archaeal communities from Monterey Bay, California, United States - M1 60m 3416 | ecosystem: Environmental > Aquatic > Marine > Intertidal zone | place: USA... | reverse complement strand
AATTCAGGTGAAAAAATATTCGTAGTTGAACAAAAAACCGAAAATTATAACTTTTTCGTGGATATCGATTACAAAGACGAAGATGAAATTTCATTTTCGGATCTCGAAAATTATTGTAAAATAATATGCGAAAGGGTTAAAAAATTGGGAGGTAAAGAAGCACTCATTTCCGTAGCTCAACCAAAAAAGGTAGGACACTTAATTAAAACAGGGGTTCACATAAATTGGCCCGGTTTTGTTGTAAATCAGTCATCAGCGTTAGCAATTAGAGAAATTCTTGTACGAATAATGAACGAGTATTACGGTTCAAGAAATTGGAACGATATAATTGACGAAGCTGTTTATGGAAGTGTACAAAGAAAGGCGAGAGGGAGTGGGTTTCGTATGCCATGGTCTCACAAAAAAGGTAAACACGAAGAGTGTTCCGGTCAGGGATGTACAGAATGTATAAAAGGAAAAGTAACTCAGAGTGAATACAAACCAATATTTATATACAGGTACGGTCCATTTCAATTACTCGAAACTATAGACGGCCAAGTCGCAGATGTTAAAATAATGAACATGGCTACCTTACGCACAGAAAGAGACGACCCCGTGATAATAGAAAGTAAATATCCAAAAAAATCAGAAGGATCTTTTACAAACGCACAAATAAAAAACGAATTCAAAGATCAGGAAGCTATTAGTCTTGTCGAAGAATTTGTAAGAAAGTATTTAGAAGGTCAGAATCTATCGAGAATAACAAAAATTTACGAAAACAAAAACCAATTCCTTATTGCAACGAATTCATTTTATTGTGAAAATAAAAAATGTAACCATAATTCCAATCACGTATGGTTTCACATAATAGGAGATACTATAGCGCAAAAATGCTTTTCTACTACCGATACGATGAGACATTTTGGATTTTGTAAAGATTTCACAGGCAAACGACACCAACTCTCGTCTAAAATTACGAATATATTATACAAGGACGGTAAAGTTGAAAAATATAAACCAAAAAACAGTGTTAAAAATACAGAACCAACGGGTTTTGAACAAACTATTGACCTATTGAACTTTTTCATAAACAAAAACGTTTTCAAAAACAAAAATCTTAAAATAAACAGTGTAGAAAAGAAAAATACAAAAAAGCACGTTCTTCTAACATCATACTCGTGTGAAAAATGTATAAGTAATGTAAATTTTGAAATAGAAAATAAATTGCTTATACAAAAATGTAAATGTAAATCGCCACCTAAACACATATTAACCAATAAAATATTACAATCTTTGTAAATAGCGTGTTAATGAGTAAAATACTTAAAAGAAATGTGTTAATACTATTTAAAACATGTCTGTAAGTCGAAGAACACGCTCTGGAAGATTATCAAAAGTACCAGAAAGATTAGAATTATTTGAAGAAGTAGAAGATGACTATAAGGAAGACGAATATGATACAGACGTTGATCTTCTTCAGACGGACGATGAAGATATGTGTTCGGATGATGAAGAATCCGAATGTGATTCAGATGAAGATGAAAATGGAAATTTAAAAGGGTTTGTCGTTGATGACGACGATGATGATGAAGAATATTCAGAAGAGGAAGATGAAGACGACTTTTCGGATAATGAGTAATATCGAGCTTAAAAAAAAGATTTTAATTTATATAAATGGAAGCCGAAGTTGGAACACCAATTGAATATAACCCAGAAGAGTTTTTAAACAAGGATAACGACTTACAAGAAGAACAGGAACCAGTTAATAACGAACAATACTACGCTCCACCACAACATCAAATATACCAACAACCGTTAATGCATCAGGAAAAACCGGATATATTTGCTAATTTAGACAAAACCGGGTACATTATCATATTTGTTGCATTTTTATTAGGTTTTTTCATGGGTAAAACCATGCAACCAGTTATTCTAAGGCCGGGATAGGTTTACCTTCTATCCAATACACATCGGAAGGTGTTTGTTGACCCTTAAAATCACCAATTTTCCCATATGATGATTCAGTAAAATACGATCGACTCGTAACTAGTGGATCATCAAATGTATTTTTCATAACTTCAGACGCAGTTACTTCTTCGTCATTTGTAGCACTTTTAGAATCACCACCAGATGTTTTTTCAGGTTTATTTTTTTGCTTATAATACAATCTCAAAAATAAAGTTAATACACATATCAAAATAAGAATGGTGATTATGTTCAATATAATACTCAACATACTTACATTTATGTAACAAAATTAATTTACGCCTGTTCATTTTCTTTATCATCAGACGTTACTTCCTCTTCACCCTCATCTTCAGTTTCTTTGACCTGACCTTCCGTAGAATTTTCAACAACGACTTTGTCAGCGTTTTCCTTCATTTCCTTTTCTTCTTTCTCAATTTGTTCCTTAAGCTCGGCCTCGCGCTTAAGTCGAACCGCTTCCATTTCTTTCGCGACAATCTCATCAGCTTCCTTAACCAAATCTTCCATATCCGCATCTGGTTTTTCTTTTTGGAGACGTTCCAAAACTTCACCCGGGTGACTCACGGGAGCTTCATCGGGTTTGGTATAAAACTTGGAGTTTTCATCACCACCCTTAAAGTACGCATCTGTACCTGGTGCCTTAACAGCCATCATATCCGTTTTACGTTGCGAAAACATGGCGGCGGCCTGAGCTTGATTTTCCTTATACCCCACCATGAGTTCTTCGAGCTTTTCATCTGCGTAGTGCGCATCTTCAATTTGAACCGGGTCTGGTGGAATCAATAACCATTTATACATGTCGACAACATAAATATCAAAAGTTGCGTCTTCTTTTTGAAGACGTTTCGCGTGCGAAGCAGCTTCATCACGGGAATTAAAAGCACCCCTAATTTTAATCCCAAATTTATCATTCTTTTGTGGAGCTTCCGGTCCTACTACTGAAAGACAGGCATAAAGTTGACCTGGTACGGTTGTGTAATCTTGTTCGAGAGACGCCATTGTTTATATATACTTATAATGAACTTAAAACTTTAAGTATACTAATAAATAATGTATTGGAAAAACCAACCTGTAAAAAACGAAGAAACGATTACACTTAAAAAGGGTGAAATAGATTCATCTGAGAACCTTAAACTCGAAAAGAACGTTTTACCGGATGGTTACGAGTGGGATTCGTGTTATTTAGAAGAATTGTGTATGTTTCTTAAAAAGTATTACATACGAGATTCACTTTACGCATTCGATTACCCACTCGAATTGTTAAAATTAGCAATTGATGAAAAATTCGTTATATCTATACGTAATTCCGAAACTAAAATCATGCACGGATGCATTACAGGTGTTCCATCCATGGTAAACGTAAACGGAACGTCGCTAAAGATGATTCAAATAAACTTTTTATGCATAGATAACGATTCAAGATCAAAAGGGTTTGCACCTTTACTTATAAACGAAATATCGCGTCGCGCTCGAGAATATAACATAAGACAGGCTGTATACACTATAGTTAAGCGCGTATCTCCACCGTTAACAGAAGTACGGTATTGGCACAGACTCATAAACGTTAAAAAACTAAATTCTATAGGGTTTTCAAAAGCACGCGAAATACCAAATTTAGTATTGGGATCATCGAGGTTTAGGGAAATGACTAAAAAGGATATTCCACGTGTAACACAAATGTTACAAAAACACCTTCGTCAATTTAAATTATACCTCGAAATCGATGAAAAATACGTCGAAAACTGGTTATTACCACGTAAAGATGTTATGTATTCCTATATAAGCGATACTACCGATCAGTTTCTTTCGTTTTATAGTATACCTTACGTACACGTAGAATCTGGGAGTGTAGTAAAACAGGCGTACACGTTTTATAACGTAGGAAACTGTTTGAAAGATGCGATAATAATGGCGCGTAATAGAGGTTTCGACGTTTACAATTGTACTGATATAAGTGTAAGCGAAGAAGAACTCGTTCTGAATAGATTTATTAAAGGTACGGGTACGAATAATTATTACTTGTATAATTGGAATGTCGATGAAAAAATAACACCCAAGGATATTGGTTTTACATTAGTTTAAGGTTTCCATCTGAGAAACGATGGTAAAGCGACTAAACAACCGAGTAATATGACAGTGTCTATGAAAAGAACTCTATTTTTGATTTCGGGACACCAATTCTTATACTTGACAATCTGATCCGAATCTTGAGGTTTTATCCAATGGTAAAACATGGCGAGGTACGTAGGTCCGAGGTTACGTTTACACGTGTACCAGTGGTCGTAATAGGCGAGTGCTATGTACGGAAAATATAAGAGTCCTAAAAGGACCCACTTGTTTCTATGAGGTAAAAACCAGTACCCACCTGATAACGCTAACGTAAGCACTATACACTTCCAGTTTGCAACGGGTTGGGTATCGTCACACTTCTTATCTTCGATTTCCATTTCTGTAAACTAATATTATTTTTTGTTGTTGTTCATTTTTATAAGTAAATTTTTCATTTTTGTAATTACCCGTTTCTGATTATTAGAAACGGTTCCGTCGTTTTTTGGTTTAAGTGATTTTAATTTTTTTCGGAGGTTTAAAAATTCATCAATTCTTTCTTGTTTTTTTAATATCTCATTTAACACTTTTCTTAAAGATACATTGGAATTGGAATTGGAATTGGAATTGGAATTGGAATGAAAAAATTTATTCGGTAAAGAATTTAAAATACCCCCTTTCTTTCGATTCTTGTTTTGTACAATAACGTTAGGAACAGTCGTCGTATGATAATTCCTTTTTGGCATTTTAAATGGTAATGGTGATAATGATTTTGATTTTTTGTTTGAATTCGAATTGGAATTGGAATTAAATTGTAATTGTTTTCGTATTTTTTTACCATCATTCTCCATTTTCATCTGCTTTAACGCGTTTGATAAAGATATTGTTTTCAATTTTGTGTTGTTAGCGCTGTTGGAAACTTGGTTAAAATTTTGTAACAAGTTTCGTTCGGTAACTGCACGAGTTTCATACTTCTTCTTAGGAGGCATTTATATAGTCTGAGATTTTTTTACCTTAGTAAACCATTTAAAAAAGAAAAATTAAATTAAATAAATGGAGGAGATACGCAAGTACCATAACGAGTCTAAGCGTCTCCTCATCCAATCGACTACCCGCGAAGGCGACAGTATTTTGGATGTAGGATGTGGATTCGGTGGTGATCTCCAAAAGTGGAAACACACCAATGCAAATATAAGCATGTGTGAACCGAACCCGGACTCACTTAAGGAGGCTAAGTCGCGTGCCAAGAACATGAAAATACGCGTTAATTTTTACGAAGGTGACATATTCGCGTGTCCCCAAAGGAAATACGATGTCATATGTTATAACTTTGCGTTACACTATATATTCGAAACGAACACGTTATTCGAGACGTCTTTATTAGCAATTAAGAATAGAATGAAACCCGGGGGTCAATTCATAGGAATCATACCGAATTCCGATAAGATTATCATGAACACGCCCGTAAAAGACAAGTTAGGGAACTACTTTTTAATGAAACATACGAGTTCGGGAAAGTTCGGTGAAAAGTTATACGTACACTTAACCGATACGCCGTATTACGCGAGTGGACCTAAAGTCGAACCTATAGCGCACAAGGACATGTTGTTTACGCGAATGGAAGATTTGGGGTTTACTTTAACATTGTGGGAAGATCTTAAAGGGAACCCGGTTTCGGATTTGTATAGTAAATTTAGGTTTGTGTATAAGAAATGATTAGTTATTTTTATTATTTTTACTAACATTTTTAAGTGTTTTACTAAAATTATGAATTTTTTTTCGAATAGTTGCTCGATTATTAAAATTTTTATTTAAAGCTGGTGAAAACATGTTTATATAACGACGAGTTAATACTTTCTGTTTATTGTTATAAGCTCTTAAACTCGACCTTGCTATATTCATTTTGTTAGCTTCGGTTTTTGCGTTGGGTTTTGTATTAACTTTTCGCGCGATATTTTCGCGGATTTTTGGTGGTAAACGAGGTAAATTTTTTCGTTTAACAGTTACAGTGGACAATTGGTTCGTATAATATTTATGATTTATAAATTTAGTACTATTGTTTTTCCTAATATTTAATCCATTCCTTCTAAGTTCTGACGATATAGCTTTAAGTCTTGGGTTTATCTCCACATCAAGTAATCTGAGTCTAGGAAGGTCTTCGATCTCTTTTGGTATCGAGGTTAAATCATTCATGGAAAAATGAAGATGTGTAAGTTTTTTACAAAGACCAATCTCTTTTGGTATAGAGGTTAATTTATTATTTTCCAAATCAAGTTCCGTAAGGTTTTTAAGCTTACCGATCTCTTTTGGTATCGAGGTTAATTTATTATGACCAAATTCAATTTCTTTAAGGTTTGTACAAAGACCGATCTCTTTTGGTATAGAGGTTAAATTTTGACCAGACCCTAAACCAGTATCTACCCAAATTGTTTCGAGTTTTTTAAGGTTACCGATATCTTTTGGTAACGATTTTATGCGATTATCATTCAAATCAATTTTCCTAAGGTTTTTACAAAGACCGATCTCTTTTGGTAACGAGGTTAATTTATTACCCTCTAATTCAAGTTTTTCGAGTTTTTTAAGGTTACCGATCTCTTTTGGTAACGATTCTAAACTACAATACATCACTTCAATTTCTTTAAGGTTTGTACAAAGACCGATCTCTTTTGGTAACGAGGTAAGTCTATGTCCCGTTAAACGAAGTGTTTCGAGTTGTTTAAATGAACCAATTTCTCTTGGTAAATTAGTATAATTCGAGGGGAAGTTGTTAGTAGAACCGTCGTGATAGTTGATATTAATATTCTTAACATTTCTCCTGTAATTAGTAAGGTTTAAAGGAACATGAAGTCTTCGTCTGACTCGGCGATTGTTGTTGTTACTCATATACATTTACCTGTTATTATTTTTTGGTAGTTGTACGTCTACTCTGAGCGGCGTTACCCGCCTTTTTTCGAATGGTTTTTGGTGTGTTTGGTGTTTTTGGTTTGTTATTTAATTTCATATTATTTAGGTTTTTCGCGAGAGTGTTCGGTGTGTTTGGTTTTACAAACTTGACGAAATTTAAGTTTCTTCTAAATAATGGTTGTCGTGTAAATGGATTTGGAACGATTTCTGTGTTTGGGTCAAGACTGTATAAAGTGTTAATATTAGTGATATTAGTACGTGGTTTTTTCGTTTTTATCCAGTTTAGAAGTGAATTTTCAGTTAAGTACCTATTATATCCGAGGTTTAAGGCATTATTACCGACACTAAAATTATGCCCAGATATAGGATCGTTACGATTAGTGTTTAGGGGTACGGTTCTACGTTGTACAGATCTAAGTGGTATATGTTCAAAACGTGTCGAACTATTCTTAGTAATTGTTAAACTAGGTCGATCAAGTGATCTTGGTATGATTCTAAGGTTTGGGTTACCCTTTATATTAAGGACATACAGTACTGGAAGACGACCGATCTCATCTGGTAACGAGGTTAACCTATTATAATTCAATAAAAGATGATTAAGTTTTTTAAGATTACCGATTTGTGGTGGTACTGTTTCTAATTTATTAGAAGACACTGTAAGTATTTTAAGATTTTTAAGTTTACCGATAGACGATGGTACCGATTCTAAATTATTGATATTCAAATCAAGTTCTTCAAGTTTTGTAAGTTTACCGATTTTTGGTGTTAACGAGTTTAACCTATTATATTCCATTAGAAGAAATTTTAGTTCTTCAAGTTTACCGATTGATTCTGGTAACGAGGTTAAATAATTATGTCCCAAAAAAAGACGATCAAGTTTTTTAAGGTTACCAATAGATGATGGTAACAATTGTAAACGATTGTTATTCAAATAAAGTTCCTTAAGTTTTTTAAGGTTACCGATTGATTCTGGTAATTCAATTAAACTATTACCTTCTAAATGGAGAAACTTTAACTCTTTAAGGTCACAGATTGATTCTGGTAATTTGATTAAACTATTATGTCCCAAAAAAATACGTTCAAGTTTTTTAAGGTTACCGATTGATTCTGGTAATTTGGTTAAGTTTCTATTTGATAGTGAAAGGGATGTAATATTCATGTTCCTAACACCGAGTTTACGAAGCTCCTGAGGAACGTTAGATCTGGAGTTACTCATATACATTTATCTAATATTTTTATACCTAAGTAGTTTTTTAAATTAAAAAAAAGTAAAACAAATCATGAATACATTTGAATATTTACAAAATAAAGTCAGTGAGTTTTCTGGCAAGAAAAACATGTGGAAAGGGACCCGATTTGAAAAAGTACGCGATCTTACGTGTGACGAAGTCGGTCAAATAGGAGAAGATTTAATCTACTCAATTTGCAATAAAAATATAATCGAGTGTATTTGGGATAAGAAAAAACTTTCGAGTTTAAATGATAACGGAAAGGTATATGACATGCTCATTGGTGGGAAGAAAATCGAGGTGAAGACTGCAAGGCTTGGCGAACAAGGTTCATTTCAACACGAAAATCTTAGAAACACGGGGGAAAGTGATTTTTGGGTATTTGTTGATATTGCACCGAACAATATATATGTAACAGTTTTAAAAGATTTCGATTTATCTTTACAAAAAGAACACGCTATTCTCGGTAAAAAAGCTCATTTAAGGAAAAAGGCGTTCGATCAATACAAACTTGATTTTTCACCTAAAACGATAAGCAATTGTATAAAGGCCGGTATTACGATCAAAATAACCGAAAACGACGATCTTTATAAAATTGGTAAATTTCTACGAGCTAAAATTATAACTGAACCGCTTGAATCAGAGATTTATGAATTGACGAAGTCCTTAAATTATAGGCTGAGTTTGTTGACATGAAACTAACTTCGTGCCATTTAATAGTATTTGCCTTTTTAATCATACCATCTACATCTTTATTAAAAATAATACCATACCCTCTACGCCCGGGTAAATCCTCAAAGGATGTATACACCTTCATATTTTCTTTACCAAAACACGTTGACGGTAGATAAATATGACACTTTCCAATCATGTTTTTATTCCGCGTCGATGAAACTGTACCACCATCAGACATTGAGTATATTTTTAAATGCGTATCGTCCATCTCCCGAATCGCGTATTCCGGATTTTCTGTATATTTAGACCATATTTGAAATACTCCGTTAACTTTTGTGCGTTCTCCGTCGGGTGAATGAAACAGTCCCGTTACTTTCTCACTAAATATGAGATTGTATTTCGATACCCTTTTCCGAGGAGACCCTTTACCATCACTCTCAAACAATTGAGGAAGTATCAAACACACGTAATCCGAAAAATCGTACGAGTGATTTATAAAATTAAGTGCTAAATGCCCTCTCAAACCAAAAGGCGGATTCCCGAAAACTATATATTTTTGGTTTAAATCGTCCGGTTTCCATGTTAGGTAATCGTGTTTTATAACACCGGGGTATCTAGGTTCGATATCTATACCAATAGTACTCTTTGGTAAAACTTTCATGAAACTCCCATCACCAGCAGATGGTTCTATAAACGTATAATCGTTTATATCAGTAGTAACAATTTCGTTAAACTTTTTCCAACACTTTTCTGCCATATCATTTGGAGTAAAAAACTGGTCCTTTTGTTTATACGTAAAATCAGTATAATCTATATCCCTACCTAATACCTTATGTAAATCGAAAGTATAATTCAATGGAACGGAGCGTAGTAAAATCCATCTGTTTATAGTACCATTAACTATATTTAGTTTTTTAGCTATATCAGATACAGAATGATCTTTGAGACATTCTTGGAGTAATTCATACGTCATGTATAATAATCTGACCGTATCTTTAATTATAATTTTAATGTAAGTTTATGGTAAAATGATAGTCGCGTTACTTCTCATTATCATAAACGTGTATATATACACCAACACAAAAGAGTCAGGTAAAGTCAAAGAAATACGAGAAAAGTATAGAATTCTCAGAGAACATATCAAAACCACAGGGCATAAAGAGTTCGAGATTTTACGTCACGAAATACCATTAACAATGTATCACAGAACAAGGGGACACATTGGATACAATACGAATAAAGGTAACGAAATTGGTTTATGTTTAGATGGAAATACAAATGAAATATTCCACGTATTAATACACGAACTCGCACACTCAACGGTCGATGATTATTCTCACAATAAAGAGTATTGGACTAATTTTAAAAAATTAAGAGACATGTGCGTTCAACTCGGAATATATAAAGAAATACCAAACAAAACTCAATTTTGTGGTAAACACGTTCAGGATAAATAATCTAAGGTAAATGTAATAATGTCAGCGACTAAAATTGATTTAGCAAAAGCTATTTTATTATGGAATGGAATTCTATCTTTATCCAGTGTACCACTACTCGCGAGTGAATACTGGTCTAATGTGATCGTTTTATTGGTTGTTATACCTAACGTTTTGGGTATGATGCCAAGAGGTGGTAAAGTGTGGGGTCGTCTTTCCCTGGATATGCCATTTCTTTTAATATCGACTATAATAGGTTTACTTTTTACACTTACAATCACAGAAACAAACGAAAACATTAAAGAAGATTTTGTTAGGTTCGGTAAAAATACACGGAGTACAGTGGCTGTTATTGGACTTCGAGCATTAGGATTAACCATTGGGTTTATAATTGCTTATTTATTGTTTGGTGGTGATAAAATGTATTCCCACTTTAATTCTGATTAAGAGTATCTTTTATACAAAAAGAATGCTACGGCGGCGACTGCACCAGTCGAAGCCAAACCAACGGCACTTCGGTTCCCTTGGTCGTTAAGAAATTGTGGTACGAAATTTGCGAGTTTTTCTTGAACTGGCTTACTAATCGCTATCGCAGTACACACAGCGACCACGAGAGCTTGAAACTGGTCATCAGTTAAATTAAATGGGTTTTGGCTAGAAGTATTTTTTCTCGATTCAGTTGGTTGTTGAAGACCCATCATTGGCGCTTGTGCTTGCGCCTGTGTCATTCGTGGATCAACCGCCATCATTGGTGGTTCGAGTGGCGCTTCTGGTTGCATAACATCTTGAATTGGAGTAGAGTCCATAGTACTTTGTTTAAAATCAATATTTTTTTCAGATACAATATTCGGCGGTTCTATAACAGGTTGTTGATTATTTTCAATAAAATTAGTAGACATGTTATTATTTAATGCTACCATACCATCGCTATTATCTGAAAGGTTTAAAGTACTCACGTCGGTCGACATTTATATGTATAGAGTTTTTTGATTTTTTACGTTTACGCATTAGCCTGAATATTTACCTGGTTATGTAAATTATCAATAAAAGTATTACAATTACAAAAACTAATACATTTGTATGTATATAATTGATAGTATCAATATCGTATCGTTCTAAAGCAGCTTTTGAAAAATTTTGTCTATATTCGTGATGTCCTGCATCACTGCTTATTGCGTTATTGGTTTTTAATTTTGTTACATCATCACCGTTTGGTTTTAGGTGAATAGGCGTTTTATTATAATTTTTAATGTAAATTAAATTGAATAATATATCTTCACCATTCCACACTGGTTTAGCTTTCAATGCGAAATCATTCATCTTATTTTTTTCATTCATGAAATCTTTACATATCGTTTTATTTGTCATTAAAATCTGGGTTAATACAATTTGTTGATCATCTGGTAAAAAACCTTTAATCGAATACCCATTCGTTGCAGAAACGTATCTTTTTGTTGAACCTATAACCACATTTGGATTCTTTTTGTACTCTTTATACATTCGATTAACGTAATTTTCAGAAGGTAACATGTCATCATCAATTATTAAAATACAATCGTTTTTTGCATCACACGATCTCGAAAATCGTAAAGCGACACCTAAATTTGCGTTTAATTTTTCATCTTGGTAATGTTTAACAATGTTAAGTTCGGGTGTTTGAAAATATGTTTTACTATTACCATGGGATATGATAATTTCCGAAACCAATTTGTAATTAACAAGTTTTGGTAATATATGGTCTACTATATTATCCGGTCGTTTCCAATTTAATATAACAACACTTATCATTTAATATAACAACTTAAAATAATTAACTCTTCAAATTATAGTTAGGGTATAAACACCCAAACGCTTTTACAATTCTCGGTAAATCGTTTAACTTATCGTAATCACACATGTCTTCGTCGATGTAAATAGTTTTTGTGATGTGACAAACATCCACCATTATACGGTACCCTTCATCACTTTCACCTGATGAAAGTGGTGCTTTTTTTATTTCAGTATACATGGGTATTAGAGCTGGTGCTGGTAATGGGAATATATTTAACGCTGAACTTAATCGTCTAGAAAAAAGTCGTATCATTTTTTCTTAATAACCTTTAATGCAGTCGTCTTTTTAACTGTGTTTCTATCACCGATTTTCAGATTACCATGTCGAGGATTAAACATCTTTTTATGTGTTTGCCAATACTGAGGCGCACCTACCTTAAAGTTTTTACGAAGTGTCGCTTTATACCAAAATACACAATCTTCTATTCGATTACTCTTAGACGTATTATCTAAAACTAAACACTCGTAATTTTCGGTACACGAATCCATTACTTTATTAAACATCTCAAATGTTGGAAAAATACCAAAGAACGATTTATACAATTTCTCCCGATTTTGAATTATATTTTCACGCAAAATAAACACGTAATCGACGTTTGCTCTGAGAGCGGGAGGAAGATCCATACAATATTGCATAGTTAACATGAAAAATATCTTCCAGTGTCGTCCGTTCATAAAACACTGTCTAATACACGTATCTTTCATGAATTTTGCATCGTACATACAATCATCTAATAACAGGAATGCACCACAATTTGTTTTACCAGAACCGACCAACTTTTTCTGTCTATCCATAACACGTTCTATAGCTTCTCTATCGTAATCACCGTATATGAAAAGATCTGGTATATATTGTTGATAATAATGGTTACCTTCTTCTGTGGCGGATAAGACTATTCCTGCTGGTAAATGTTTCTTATGGTACAGAATATCAGTAACGAGTGTAGATTTACCCGTGTTACGTTTACCTATAAAAACACAAACTTTATCGTCTGCCATTCTTTCAGGTTTGAACTTTCTCAATTGAAGATTCATTTAACTTAACGCCTCGTTTTAATTTATAAAATTTTACTCACATAGAGTAAGAATGGCTGGTAAATTAAACCTTGCCGTCACTGGTATCCAGGACCAATGGCTTACTGGTGAACCCGAATTTTCATATTTCCTGATGAATTATAAACGACACACAAAATTTTCAATCGAAGCCGTAGAAACCCCATTTAACGGCGACCCCGATTTCGATGCTTCGTTCGAGTGTAACATACCAAGGAATAAGGGTGATCTGATTAGAAGTATGATGCTTAAATTTACTTTACCCAGACCTACAGCACCAGATAAAACATTTACAGTTTCGGAATCAGGTAGTAAATTTTTTATCGATGGTGTCGAACAGGCAACACTCACACTTTATAAAGGTACAACGTATACTTTCAACAATGCAAGTCACCCAGCACACCCGTTTAGATTTGCGTATGCCCCACCCGATGAATTACCACCTGTTGACGGTGTCGGTACTGATTACAATTATAAGAGGTACACAAGTTTGGATACAGCAACGCATTACGTGTATAAACTATGGCAAAATTCAACAAACGACTGGGGAGTACCATCTACACCGTCGTGGAACACGATAAAAGTTTCAAAAAACGATTATACTGACTGGACAGATAACAATCCAGCTGACGCTTTCCCGAATAGTGTTGATACTACAACGTACCCCGGTAAAGTATCTCTGAGTCAGTCTTCCGGTGAAGCTTATAGATTTAGTGTACCACTGTTTGAATACACGGATGGTGTTACGAACCCGGGTACAGCTACAATTACTTTTACACCAACATATAGTTCAAGTACACCGTCAACTTTACACTATTATTGTCAGAACCATGCCGGTATGGGTGGTCAATTAGACGTTAAAATAGTAAGTTACAGGGAATCTATAGCCGCCCAAATAATAGACTACGCCGATTTACGTATCGGTGGTCAAACTATTCAGCGTTTAACAGGGGATTACATACACATGTATAACAATATACACAGTAACGAAGATGATATAAAACAAACACTTTACTTCTTATCCGCACATGGAAATTACATCAACGTAACACAGGATTGGGATTATAGTATTTTATTACCCTTTTACTTCTTAAGGCATCCAAGTTTAGCACTTCCTGTATGTGCTCTAACTAAACAACAAGTTCAAATCGAATTAAAGTTTAAACAATTAGAAGACGTTGTTGTATCATATATGGACGGTGTGATATCAGATCCACCATCGGATGTTTCAACATCAATCAAAAAAGTATCATTGGTTTCCGATTTCTTTTTCATAACCGAAAACGAAAAGAGTTTCTTATCAACGCGACCAATCGAATACGTTATGACACAAATTCAAATGTCACAGTTTAAGTTTAACCCGGGTGTATCTAAAAAATCAGGTATGTTAAATTTTAAACACCCGGTAAAAGAAATGTTTTTTGTAGCTATAAGTGACGATGTACATAAATACGAAACAATAAAACAAGTTACCATTAAATTTAACAATAATACAATCATCGACGCAGATACTTTAATGTTATGTTACGAACAACCATTGAAATATTACACGGGAATAACGGAAGGTAATTTCGGTGTATATAGTTTTTCCATGAATCCCGAAACGTATTACCCTACGGGACAAGTTAATATGAGTAGAATCGCACACAATTTAATAGAAATAGAACTCGATACACCAAACGCTAATTTTGGTCACAAAGTGTATGTATATGCGGTGAACTATAACGTTTTAAGAATAGAAAGCGGTCTTGGTGGTTTAAAATTTTAGTGAGTTATACTAGTAATGGCTGGTCGTGTTCAATTAGAAATATCTGGTCCACAGGACGCCTTTTTTACAGATGATCCAGAATACACATACTTCGTAAAAAATTTTCAAAAACATACTAACTTTGCACCTTTTTTTAAAGATTTAGACGTGGAAGGTGAAGTGGAATTTGATAACACTATAAGGTGTACCATACCACAAGATCAGGGCGATCTTCTTAAAACCGTGAGTTTGAAATTTGAATTATCTAGCATACAACAAAATTCAGTGTCTGGTCTAGAAGGTATAGGATACGTCGAGTCTATAGGACACGCTATTATTGAGTATGCCGAAATATTAATTGGTGGTAAAACAATTCAAAGAATACCGAGCGATTTTTTAGCGATTTATTCCGATAATTACGTATCGCATACAAAACAAGAAAACCTTGGTAAACTTATTGGCAAACCACCGGGAGAATTGTCAGGTACAAAGGTTAGTCATACAAGTATAGCAGGATATTTGGGAAACGCTACATCTAACCAGAAATTTTTCGTCGATATTCCTTTTTACTTTTACAATAATCCCGAACTTGCCATTCCTATATTTGCAATAGATAAACAGGAAATTGAAATTGTTATTAAACTTAGACAACTTAGTGATTGTGTATGGGGATACCACTCTGCAAATAGTCATGTTTATTATTTGAGTGATTATTTTCAAACAAAAGGTCTCATTAAAGACATGAAAATAACGACCGAAATGGTGTCGTTAGTACAAGACGAAAAGGATAAGATAAAATCTAAAAAGATAAATTATGCAATTACACAAATCCAAGAAGTTAAGGATATAATACCCCAAGATGCAAATATAAACAGTTTAGTACATACAACGCACAGACTTAATTTTAAACATCCCATAAAGGAACTCTTTTTTATAATTCAAAGACTTCATAAGCGACATCTCTATTTGTCACTGCCTGAATTTGTTACTAATTTTGATTACGATTCATTTTATCAAATATATGGCCCAACTGATAAATATACGAATTATGAACATTTAGAAAATCTTTCTTTAACCTTAGACGATACCGATGTTATTAGTGGAGCGGCCGGTGATGTTATTAATTTGCGCGCGGTTCAAAGTGGTGTACACCATACAAGAACACAACTTTGTAGAAGATACTATTCGTATAGTTTCGCCTTAGAACCTGAACGTTGGTACCCAACAGGCCAAGTCAATTTCAGTTTAATTAAAGACCAAATACTCAAACTTATAACAATACCCGATACTACTTGTGAAAGAGAACTTAGAGTTTTGGCACAAAGTTATAATATACTCCAAGTGGAGAACGGCATTGCAAAATTACTCTACTAAAATGTCAATTCAAAAAGAAAATGAAGCAACTTTACTCCTACAGGAACAATTACAGGATTCCGCATTGGATGTTATACAACCAATTTTAGAAAGGGCAATGTTACTTGCAGCAGGGTACGCAAAAGCGTGTGGACGAGACACGCTTTTAGGGGAAGATATGGAATACGCTATCAAGTACTGCGCCATGCACGAAGTTGGTAAGAAATTGGGCTCACACTTCCCAGAAATATACGAAGAAGACACCGATAGTGACAATTTAGAAGATGAACTCGAAATTATCGATGAAGATGAAGAAGATATTGAATTTACAAGGTATTCGGGTAGAGAATACAAATATGTTAAAATAAACATGGCATACGACAATTGGAACGATTGGGTGCCGAAAAATCCGACAGAACAGATGTTAAAAAATGCTATAGATAGTAATGAACACCTCTAATTTAGATGGTTCTAATATTGAAACGAAGTATTTTAAAATAACAGGTGATAGTTCAGATAGTGAGAGTGAATTAGACTCCGAAACAGAAACCGAATCGGAAACTGAATCAGAATCTAGCAGCAGTTTATCAGGACACAATGGTAAAATCAAAATGCTTAGAGGGTACTTAAAAAATACTAAAAAGTATAAAAAGATTTTATTTGAAGATACATTATTCCCAGAATAAAATCTATATTTATAGTATAAAAAATGTCTGCTCAAGAAACTGCTATGCTCGTCGCTCGTGAACTCGAAGGTCAATCCCTCAACGCCATTGTTGCGGGCTTCTCATTCGCCGCTGCCCTTTCGTGGGTTGATTTGGTGAGATGGGTTGTCAACCAAGTTGTCAAGGTTAACAAGAACGGCGGTATGAACTACACGCTCACTGCCTTGTTTACAACTCTCTTGTCTATCTTCGTCTACTTGGCGATCTCCAGAGTGTCTTCCAAGGTCCAAAGACCACAACAACCAGTCTTCGCTATTACGAAGTAACTTTTTGGGGTTTTTTAATTATAAGTAATAAAAATATCGCCACAGAAACTAACAAAAATATAGATATAAATGCATCCCATTTATGACTATCCTCTTCTTCTTTTTCGAGGATATTCATAGGTGTTTTCAAAGACTCAGCCATAGTTTCGTCATTAGTTTCTTCCGTAGTTAATCTAGGTATATTAACAAATTTATCAGTCGAGCACGTAACAGCAAGTTTTAGTATATGATTTGCGTTTCTAAAGTTGTATGGTATTAAACGATTATTACTACTATAGTAAAATTGAACGCGTAACTTCGAAATCGTTTTATGTTTACCCGAATCAAAATTATGTTCTACCGCATCGTCTACACCCGAATAATTTATAACGTCACCACACAAAAGTATTCGACCGGTATAAAAAGGTAAATCTGAAAATATCGATTTATTAAAATCATCAGAACCGCTACTCAGTTTAACTATAATAGCATCTGCACCTTGCAAATTAACACTACCAGTTTCGAGTGTATAAGGAGAAGTAGATGTAGAAAATACATTACTTGCGGTTAAACCTAATACATCGTGTGGTGTTGTTTTACCACTCACACTCGATTTATACCCGTTTGTACCGTTATAGAAATCAAAACTAAACTGGTTTGGACCTTCAAATGTTATAGCATTCGTATCTTTATCAAAATCGGACGAAGATAACATGCCATTTGAATTAACAATAACATTAGAAGCTAAATCTTTACCATCGTAATTTCCGTTTGGTATTGTTATATCATAATTAGTAGATGAACTATTAATAGTAAACGTGTTGTTTCTATCGTTTATGAGATACTGGCTATTATGAATACGCGCTGATATTAACGATATTTTACTAACATTGTAAATAGGAGTTTTTAAATTAACAACATAATCACTTGGATTAGGATAAGATACAGGATCGCGTTCTCCACTATCTATATCTAAGGTATGTACCTTCATTAAAATAACGGAGTATTATTTTAATGAGAGTTTTAACTTGATGATTTCAAAATTAATTAACAAAGACTATGCGAAAGAGGGTTATTTTGAAGTTGTCTTTTAGCAACCGCCAAACCGTCCTGGGTAGTATTAGGATTGGCGTGACCCTTATAAGCGTTAAATTGATGATAATCGTTATTTTTGTAATGTTGAGTCCAACCACCGTCTGCTGAGTTTATGCGACCATCTATACGTGTTGTATCCGAACGAACACTCGTAACCATACCACCTTGGTTAAGTGGATCGGCACGAACATTCATACGACCTGGACCAGCTGCACGACCCGCCTTACCTCTCCTATCGTCTGGTCTAAATCCATACTTACTAAGTTCACCAGCTGTATATACATCCCCGTATACACGCTTTTCACCGATTTTAGAACCTGGCGAATTCAAGTAACCGTGACTGAATTTATGAATACCTGGTGCTGGGTTGTTTTGGTATTGGTAAGCTTCCATGTTACCATCTTTTTTGTTCCTTGTTGGTTCAGCAGCTCGTGTAAGTGCCGAAACTGTTCTTTTTGCAGCGGCTGTAGAAAGCGTATCTGTTCGAGAACCAGTTTCCGATCTATTTGTTGTTCTTTTTGTTCTTTCGTGTTCGGCTCTCCCTGTTCTACCCGAAAATCCCTGAGCTCTCCCACCTGCATTTGGAAGACGATCTGGAAGATATGCAGTTTTCTCTGGTCTATTATGACCCAATTCTCCTGCAATACCTCGTCGACCACCTTTACCATCAAACGCGGGACCACTTCTTCCTGGTAAAGTTGTTAACTTATACGCACCAACATTTTCTGGGTTAATACGGAAAAGTTGGTGATGTCCACCCATAGCAGGTACATTTGGTCCAACACCGAGAGCGGGTCCTACATTTGTTCTTTCAACTGGTGAAAGATTATTCATAATTCCTCCATCATACATTCTATTTCTCATTTCCAAAACTTCACCACCCGATGATCTACCTTGTTGAGATACATCACCGAACGACGAAACTTCTGATTTAGAAGTATATTCAGATTCAACTAAAGGTGAAGTTTGTCCTAAAAATTCATCATCTATCATTAAATTTCTATCAGATTCTGGTCTAACATCAACTTGGTCTGCTATTTGAGCACCTTGAAGAGTATATTGTTCTTCTGAGTTTTTACTGAGTTTACGACCGGCATAAACTAATCCTGCTATAGCAAAAATCGATAATGGGTCAGCCATTCTTATTTCTTATTAACATTTTTATTCATGTACCTTTTACCAAACATACCATTTTGTACATCGGCTCGCGTACTCGCGGGTTCATAACTTTGAGTTCTAAGTGGAAGTTTACACTCGACATGTTGAAGTGGGTGGAAATTCTTTTCGTAAGTCTTCGCTAAAACCTTGTTAAATCGTGTAGTTGATTGTGGACGAAGTATATCACTCACTTCTATATGTTGTGCTGGAGCACCCTTACCCGCCATGTATGGAGCAGTTCCATACAACATGGTATTTGGTCTCGCAGAACCATAATTTAATGTACTGGGCTGAGGATACACAAAAACCTCTTCAGTTGCACACGCATTTGGGATAGCTTTATCTTGGACTATTTTCAATCCTGGTTGGAGTTGGTACGCCATTTACTATTACAAAAGATTTTGTTTAAGCAAATCGAGTATCTACTAATAACTAAAAAAACATATTTAAGGCGAAAAAGTAGCTGGTGCTCTACTTCCGTGTACTCTCGAATCTCCGTCTGGGTCTAAACCACGGAACGCTTCGAGCTGTGCACCTCGTGCATCTGGGTTACACATAAGTGGATTTTGTCTACACGTTTGTTCTCTTTTACCATGAATAAACTCATAGTGAGAATCAGCTGTTAACGCAACGTCTGGGACAGTTACAAATTGTCTAGACATGGCGTTTCTGTGATATTCTGGTGCAGCTGTTCTCGAACGAGCTGGTCCATATCTAACACCGTCTGTGACTAAATTATTAACACTTGTTTTTACCGTTGGATAATAACAAGCCGATGGTCTATCTGGTCTATCACCAAATTCAGACATGAGAACATTTCCCATGGGGTTATCTTTTGTTGGCAGCTGACACTGACCGTATTTGTATTCTGGTTGTTTGGATCTACCAAGAGAATCCTTAACCATATTAGATTTTTCCATTATGTAAAGTACGCCTAATGCTGTGCCTCCTATAACAAATATACGCACGTCTCTTTTTATTAAATATATTATACATGTCGCATAAATTATAAAACGTGCTGCCGAATTTACACGTTCTTCTGATGATTGTGTACTGGATGGCCAAAAATTTAAAACTTTATCTGTACGAATGAGTTGTTTAGGATCGTCAAACCACGATGTCATTTATATAATAGGAGTTTATTTTTTACCGTTGCCTAACATTCCACCGAGCATACCCTGCATGGTTTTCATGAGTTGGTCTTCATTCATATTACCTGCATCGTCTCCCATACTGTCAGCACATTGCTTGGCAACTTTTTCAATCATGTTAAGTGTGTCGGCTGGTATAGTTTTGATAGTTGTACCAAGCATATACAATGTTTGTACGTATTGCCAGATAGCATCTTTTGTTTTTTGCGAACATCCACCCCAATGGTTTTCTAAATTCACACCTTTCATGAAATCGAGATTTTTAGACTCTTCAATAAAAAATGATTCATCTTTTGACGAAATTTTATCCGCATACGGCATGACATTCGACATGAAACCATCAACGACTAATTTTGGGTTAGCCTCCTTCATGAGATCAAAAGCGGATCTACATTTTTTTAAACCTTTCTCTTCTGGGAAAGTTTGTTGTAATTCGTCAATGAATTGACTCATCATTTCATTAAAAGCTGTTACTGATGTCATTTTTGTAATAAGTATACTAATACTATCTTTAAGTTATATTTAAAATGGTTCAGATGATATACTCTCTTTCTTACCCAAACCATTAGACACTATAAAAAAAACTAATATAGCAACAAGTGCAGCTGGTTTTGTGTATGCACTCATGGCGAGCTTACCTTCGTTATTTAATTTTGCTTTAAAATGTACGTATCCTGCTGTGATAAAGCCGGCAATTATTCCGGCCCATGCTGGGTCTCTTAAATAGTCTTCGAACTCCATTTAATATAATTGAGGTTTTTTTCTATGAGCATCGGGTGCATCTGGAAATAAAACACCTTCATCGGGATTTTGTACCTGGGGTCGCCTCTCGTTTGTGTTTATAGTTTTGAATTCATTATCGTAAAAAGAAGACGATTGTTGTTGATTCATATTTGTTTCCATTGGTTCTTCACCTTCAGACATTTCCATGGGTTGTTGTTCTTGACTCATACCCATTTCATCCGTTTCCATACCCATTTCCGGTTGTTGATCACCTTCCATAGGCATTTCACTTTGCATTTCACCACCACCTTCAAATGGTTCACTAGCAACCTCTTCCTGGTCACCTTCAAGAAGTTCTGGGTCTTCCGAATCACCGACTTCAGCATCACCCAAATCCAAATCTTGTCCTTCTTGTGTCTGGGACATATAAGTTTGTAAAATTTGCTGAACAGGAATGAGTTCTTTTACGGCATTTTCAATACACAGTGAAAAACGTTCAAAAAGTTTATCATTTCTCGAATGTTCGTTTTGTTCTTCATGGTATATGTAAGGGTCATTATACAGGGATTCTGCTGCCTTGTTATGACACATTTGAATAAACACTTCATTAGTAGGAAGTTTCAATGATATTTTTTTGTTATCTTTGCTTAATCGAACGGCTGATAATATTTTTACACAACTTACGAAAACTGCCGCAAGTAAATCATTAAACCACGCACATCTATTCGCGATATTATCGGAATGTTGTTTAGACATGGCATCACTCCAGTTAGGTACTTCTTTGAGAAGTTTTTGGTACATCACAAGAACTTTTCTACCCTTAGATAATTTGTATGCTTCTTCATACATTTCTTCGAACGTCTCTATCATAACCGGGCACATGAGAATACAAAGCTGACCGAGGTATTCTCTTTTAGCTTCGACGAGTATGTTAAGGTTATCCATTTATGATAAAGGGGAATTTTTTTATGAACCAATTATCGCGCTGTCCTGTATTTATTTGCAGCTTTTTTTAAGTTTACGAGTGTGGGGAAATCTTCGTATGATTCATCTTCTTTATTTTGATCTTCTTGTGATTTATTCTTTTTTGTGGGTCTCCAAGATATACATATTTCATACTCACCAACCATCTGGACCATAAAACCACCTATTTGAAACTGTCTAATAATATATTGCATAGCTTTTACTCTATCAAAATGAGGATGCCCCATAACAAACGAGGGTATTTGTGCAAATAGATATTTGTTACCCATATCAACAGATTGCCTTATTTTCTTAGTTATCTGTTCGTATATTTTCATATACGTTTCTTTTTTTAGTTTGTTTCTTTTTTCAGCTATTTTTGATATATCATCTATACTGATCATTACAATAATGCTAATTTATTTTTTTTGATAGTATCACTCAGTTTTTCAATCAAACCAGGGCCAGCCCTTTTTTGTGGTATTACAGGTACTTCAACCTTTTTAGGTTTACCATACATTTCCTCTGCACTAGTCACTTGTTTTTGTATTAATTCCGTATTCTTAATGTATTCTATTTCGTTACCCTTTACACGTAAATAATCTTCAAATTCCTGAGGTTTTGTTGGGTTAATAAACGGTTTATCATTCTCTGGTAAAAGTATATCAATTGGTTGGGAACGTATAGATAATATAGCAACCTCTGGTTTCTCATCAATTTTAATCTTACTTGCAGACCGAAATTTATCTAAATTTTTTTGGTCCGTCCTAAGCCTAATCAATTCAATTTCACTTAAGTTTTCTATACCCTTATCGAGTACCAGTTTAATCTTGTTTTCTGTAGTTTCCATAATCTCTTGTGTTTTTTGTCCAACGCCAGGAGTTTCTACACGAGGACCTTCGTTTATGACCCGAATATCAGCGGCTATAGAAAATCCAAAATCAAATCCCTTGTTACCATATTTTACTACCATAAACATGCATCTAAAAATTTTACCACCGGTTTTTTTGTGCTTGTATAATTTCATACTCGTTGTTTCAATAATGTAAGTACACAAACCCGTTCTTTTAGAAATAGCTTTGTTTGCTTGTAAAATGATTTCATTCATGAGATCGTGAGTTATTACTATAGCATTCTCACTCTGTTCATATTCAGCTAACAGAGTGGGTTCATCAGATTCAAACAATTCATTTTTACCACCGTATTTCTCTTGTCTCCTGGATACGCATAATACTATCAGGAGAAAGACTACAACAGCAATGATCTTATTCATTTAGTATTAAATGTTATTTTTATTTTTTAGTAATGTTGTGATTTTATCACGTTATTTTTTTACTATATAATTTTAGAATGTCACTTTTAATATACAGTCCACATTGTAACCATAGTTTAGATATAATTGATTATATACAGAAAAATGACCAATTGAAAAATATTGTATCTTACCACAACATTAATGAACGTGGTATACCCCCTCAATACAAAAATAAAATAAGCAGGGTACCAACAATGTTAACTAAAAACGGTAAACTGTTAGTAGGTAACGAAATTAAAAACTGGTTGGAATCATTATTACC
>Ga0315316_10000605_pt1 | contig 23896 bp, 24 predicted proteins | sample M160m3416metaG_FD_203702 | JGI IMG/M metagenome (GOLD analysis project Ga0315316, IMG submission 203702) | Ammonia-oxidizing marine archaeal communities from Monterey Bay, California, United States - M1 60m 3416 | ecosystem: Environmental > Aquatic > Marine > Intertidal zone | place: USA... | reverse complement strand
CATTTAGATAATTTAATACAAAAATATTCTGAGAATAATATTGCATCACAATTCATAAAAAATCAATCTACAATACTATTAGCACCTTCCTGGAGTAATAATGGAATATCTGAAACTATTGGAGAAAAAATAATTGAGATACTCTTAAATGATTTTAATGTTATATACAGGCCCCACCCAATGACACAAAAAAATTCTGAAAAAAAATTGAAACAAATCGCTAAAATGTTTTCTCAAAATAAAAATTTTCGGCTTGAAACTGATATCAAAAACTTTGATTCATTTCTTGAATCTGATATTCTAATTACTGACTGGTCTGGCTCTGCACTAGAATTCTCCTTTGTATTTAAAAAACCAGTTATTTTTATAGATGTCCCAAAAAAAATTAATAATCCTGAATTTGATAAAATCTCTTCTGTACCAATTGAAGTTAAAATTAGGAATGAAATAGGTAAAGTAATCTCTGCTAATGATCTAAGCTTATTAGATAGTGAAATCAAAACACTCCTTTCACAAAAAAATAAATTTCAAGAAAAAATAATCAAAATAAGAGATGAGTTAATATTCAATATTAATGAGTCAAAAGAATTTGGTGCAAAGGCAATTATTGAGCTATTAAATAAAAAATCATCACCTTGAACCATCTCATATTCAAAAAAGTCATAAATACTGATATCCAAAAAAATTAAATGAATGCAATAATTCTTGCAGCTGGATTAGGTTCTCGTCTAGGTATGTTTGGAGAAAATACTCCAAAAGGTATGATAACAATATCTGGAAAAACATTACTTGAAAGACAAATTGAGATACTTCATAATTGTGGAATTAATGATATAACTATTGTTACAGGGCATAACTCAAAACTAATTAAATATCCAAATATTCATTATATCGAAAATCCAAATTATTCTACCACAAATATGAATGAAAGCTTGTTCTGCGCTAGAAAAAAATTTGATGATTCAATTCTTGTCTCTTATTCAGATATAATCTATGAACAAAAAGTGATTGAACAATTATTAAAATCTAAATCTGACTTTTCAATAGGAATAAGATTTGATTGGAAAGAAAGTTATGAAAATAGAACTCAACACCCATTATCTGAAGCAGAAAATGTTATAGTAGAAAATAATAAAATTATTTTTTTAAGAAAAAATCTATCAACTTGTACACAAAATCAAAAAATTGGTGAATTTTTAGGCTTAATGAAACTAACAAAAAAAGGAATCAATCAACTTCTCAATAAATATATCGAACTTAAAAATAATAATACAAAAAATTTTCATAGTTCTGAATCATTAGAGAAAGCTTATCTCACAGATATGCTACAAGAAATGGTAGATTCTGGATCTACTTTATATCCAGTCATTCTAAGTGATTTATGGTTTGAAATTGATACTGAACAAGATATAGAACGAGCTGAAAAATTACTTTAAATCTAATTGTGACCTTTTGGGTCAAACCACTGCATAGATTCATCTACAGCTCTTTTTACATTATCTTTACCAATAAATGATAATTCTCTTTGGGAATCTCCAACTACTTTTCCACCTAATCTCAAAATCAGTAATTTACCATTACCTCTAAAGTTATGATAGACAAATGGTTTTATGTAAACTGAATCTCCTGGTCTGATTGTTTCACAATATTGTTTATCATTATACGACCAATTTAGTGAAATATTTTCTTCACCTATATTGTAAATGTACTGATGTAATCCCATTCTAAGATCTAGTACAGATTTCTTATCATCAAAACAAACATCAATTTCAAAAGATTTTGAATATGGAAGTGTAGTTGAATTGGCTAGCTCAGTAAAACCATATCTCTTCTCATCTTCAGGAAAATCCCAACTATTAGATTTATCATGATGATTAATGATTACTTTATCTTCTATCTTATTATTAGGCAACAAATCCCTAGTATTAACATTCAATACTCCTGCAATTTTTTCAATCTCTGATCCAGAAGGTTCAACTTGACCAGATTCTATTTCTTTAATTTTTTCTTCATGAATTCTGGTTCTTTTAGATATCTCTTTTACTCCAATGCTACACAACTGTCTATGAAATTCTATAAGTGATGAAACTGTTTGTTTATTTGATGAAAAATCTAAAGCAAATTCTTGTCCAAGTTCTGAAGAAATAGCAGATAATTCTTGCTTCACATCTCCTAAAATTTTATTTCCAAATGTTAATGCCAGAATCAAACCATTTTCTTTTGCGCCTTTTCTAGTAGCAAAAGTGTGAGGGGTAAAGGGTGTGATATACATGGAATCACCAGTATTCATTATTGCAACTTCTTTCGTACCGTCACTTTTTTGATAGTAAAAATTCACTTCTCCAATAAAATAGGTGAACTGATGCATGAAGTGTCCATGATTCCACTGAACCTCTAAATTATCTGCCTCATTATTTTCCACATAACATAATTCCATAATCCATTCTGGTCTAAATGGTGCCAATGAACTAGAAACCGTATCCCTATATTCGTAATATGGTTTTCCTGCTCTTTCCATAATTCTACTAGATTTCTCAGACTGCTCTGATCTCATTATCTTTACACCTGTCATAGAATCATCAGAAATTATGTGGAAATCTCGTTCATTTACAGGCCAAATCTTTACTGCATTTTTTACAATCTCGTTCGGTAATTCGATCTCTCCTGAAATTATTCCATTAATTACTTCTAGATCCACATGTAATTCTCTAGCTGCATCTTCAGGTCTTCTTTTCAAATCATTTAAAATTCCTAGAAAGTTACTTCCTATTCGTTTTGATTCTTTAGTAATTTCAATTGTATTCTCAAGAGATTCCATTATATCACATTGTATATCTTAACATAAATGGTTTATGATGAAAACTAACTAGGAATCTTTACTCCAACGTTTTTTCTGAGTTGATAATATCTAATAACTTGATAATATCCTCCTTTGTAACTAATTTAGGATTATTGTCTAAATGTTTTCTGTCCTTTAGAATCAATTCGCTAGCATCTTCTAAATTCATTTTTAATTTTATTGGTTCAAAACTTAATTTCTTTATTAAATTTTTAAATCGATCAAAAAATTTTGAATTATTAAATTTATGTGAAACTGTTGTTGTAAAAGCTAATGCATGACCATGAGAAATTCCTTCATTAGAGAAAACATATGAAAGTGCATGTCCTAAAGTTGTGGAACAATTTCCAAATCCTATGCCTGAAAAAAATGATCCTAGAACAATACTTTCTTTATTCTCGGTTATAATTCCATTTTCAAGATATCTAAATGCCTCTTCACAGCAAAATTTTGTATATTCATTTCCTAATTTACTATCGTACCCTTCACTACACTGTGCTAAGGCATCAATAAATGAATTCTTAAAAATTTTATTTGGAGTATTCTCAATAAAATATGAATCAATAATTGCCTTATCCGCAAATAATCTATCATCATGAAAGCTCTGTTTTTTGTTATCTACTTTAAGAACAGAAATTCGTGTAACTTCACTTCCACTTCCAAATGTAGTTGGAATCAATATCTTTTTTTTATTCATTTTAAATCCACAATATTTTGCCACATCCAAAACACTACCTCCTCCTAAACCAACTACTCTGGAAATTTTTTCATTACCAAATTTCCTAAGTATCTTATCAACTGTCATCATTGAAGGATTATTCTCAACTTGATCAAAAATGAAATAATTTTTTAATTTGATATAATCTATCCACCCTCTTTCATTAGCACCTTTAGATGTGATTAATAGACAATTATCTGGAAAATTATTTTTTGATGCAGAGTATCTCCCATATGCAATTTCAGATGGCTGTTTAATTGTAAACATAAAGCATCATTGTTAAGTAAAAATTAATAGTTAACTTATCCTTAAAAATATCGTGAATTCTAATTCTGATAAATTAAGAAGTATTATGCAATCAAAAGATATCATTAAGGTTGGTGGTGCATTTGATGCCATGTCTGCAAAATTAGTTGAAAATAGTGGTTTTGATGTAATATGGGCTGGTAGCTTTTCTATATCTGCAATTAATGCTGTTCCTGATGCAAGTATTCTCACAATGACTGAATTTTTTGACGCTGCTTCAAAAATGGCTTATGCATGTAATATTCCCGTAATAGCAGATTGTGACACTGGATATGGGGGTCCTGATAATGTTAGACATTTAGTAAAAAAATATGAAAATGCAGGAATTGCAGGTATAAGCATCGAAGATAAAGTATTTCCAAAACAAAATAGTTTACTTGAAAATGCATCACATGAACTATTGTCTGAAAAAGATTTTGTTGAAAAAATAATTGCCGCGGTCGAAAGTAAACAAAATGAGAATTTCCTAATTATAGCAAGAGTTGAAGCTCTAATTTCTGGAATGGGAATGGATGAAGCACTAAAACGTGCATCTGCATATGAAAAAGCTGGTGCTGATGCTATTCTAATCCACTCAAAACAACAAACTCCCGATGAAATATTCCAATTTATGGAATTATGGAATGGTAATATACCGATAGTTGTCGTTCCTACAACTTATGATAATGTAAAAATTGATGAACTGATCTCTCATAAAATTAAATTTGTTATATACGCTAATCAAACTTTAAGGGCATCACATGCTTCTATGTCAAAATTACTTTCTCTATTAATTAACGCTAAAAGTATTAATGAAGTGAATGATATGATGTCTACCATGAATGATATTTTTAAACTCCAAGATATGTATGATACTCAACAAAATGTAGATCAAAAATCTAATCAATAGGATACCAAATTGAATGAAAAAACACAGAGAGAAATTTTTCAATATTTAAAAAAAAATTATATAAAAAATTTTGTTGGTGTTCCGGATTCTACATTAAAACATTTTATCGATGAAGGTCTAAAAAATAAAAAAATTCTGATTGCAAATAGAGAAGAAGAAGCAATAGGAATTGGAGCCGGAATGACTCTTGCTGGAAGTCCTACATTAATGTTCATGCAAAATGCGGGATTTGCAAATTCTATTAGTACTATTACTTCGCTAATTCAATTATATGAAATCCCCATACTCTTTTTGATTGGTTGGAGAGGATATTTGAAAAATGATGCACCTGAACATGAAAAAATTGGACAAATTCAACCACAATTATTGAAAAACATGGATCTTGAAAATAAAATTTTAACAAATAAGACATGGAAAAAAAACTGTAATTGGGCGTTATCAAAAATTAAAAAAAATATTCCAGTTGCCTTAGTAATTAGGAGGGAATTCCTTGATTAGAAAAGAAGCTGTGAACATAGTTTGTAATTATGTAAAAAATGATATTATTGTATCTGCAAATGGATTCATTAGTAGAGATGTCTATTCTAGTTTAGAAAAAAATACAAATTTCTACATGATTGGATCGATGGGACTTGCATCTTCAATAGCATTAGGAATTGCCTTAAAAAAACCTAAAAGAAAAATTTTTGTTTTTGATGGAGATGGAAATATTCTGATGAATTTAGGATCTTTAGTCACAATTGGCACACTACGACCAAAAAATTTCATCCACATAATTTTTGACAACAAAATCCATGAATCAACTGGCGGTCAACCTACACAATCAAAAAAAATCGATATCTCAAAAATTGCAAAAACTACTAATTATACGACTTATTCAGTAAATACAAAAAAATCACTTGAAATTGTTTTGAATAAAATACCAAAATCAAAAGGGCCTATACTCATTCATGTATTAATTAAAAAGAGTAATGCCAAAAGTTCCCGCGTAGATATTAGTCCTAAGATGATTAAAAGTAGATTTATGAAAGCAATAAGTGATTAATTATTTTTTAGTTCTACTTATTATTCTGAATTTTATCTTTTCCCAATACACTTTGATTGTAATTCCTACTCCTACTAGTGCTCCAACAATTACTTGCAAAAGTACACTTGATGTTCCTGGATCAATATATGCATAAGCATTGTTCATAATTATACCTGAAAATAAAATTATTCCCATCAAAAAAAATATTTTTTGGAACATAATAAAAAAAATGAATTCGTGAGTATTAATGTTTCACTAGCTTTTAATAAAATACTATTTGTGAATCATCATGAAAATACTAGATTCTGGTCTAATTCATCCATTCATGTTTGCTTTGTTTCCCATACTCCTAATCTATGTAAATAATATTGCAGAAATTTCTTTAGAATCTCTATTCCTTCCAATCATTATAATCTATGGAGCCACAATAGTACTTGTTGTAATAATATCAAAAATTATAAAAAATCTAACAAAATCTACGCTAATTGTATCATCATTTTTATTAATTTTTTTCACAATTGGTCATATTCAACTATTATTACGCGGGAATGAAGTATTCGGATTAAGAGCCGATAGTCTTACAGTAATGGGAATTCCATACGTAATTCTATTATCAATTATACTATATGCGATTTATAAGAAAACAAATGTAACAAAACCTAATCAAATAATTAGTGTGATATCAATCGCCATAATACTCTCATTTGTACCTAATGCAATCTCTAACTCCTCTGAAGCAGTAACGAATCAGTTCTTTGAAAAAATTGATTTTGATACTGATAAAAAACCTGATGTATATCTAATAGTCTTAGATGGTTATGCTGGTGCTAAATCACTAGAAGATAATTTTGGATTTGATAACTCAAACTTCCTGAATTCTTTATCCAACTCAAACTTCTATGTCTCTAAAAATAATTTTAGTAACTATGAATGGTCAAATCTCTCAATGAACGCATTATTAAATATGAACTATCTTGATAATTATCCTGATTATTCAATTGATGATTATCTCCTGCTACGAGATCTCTATAATAGTAATCTAGTCATGAAAACTTTTCAAACTAATGGTTATCAAACATTCTTTATTGATGGTGGTGCACCATTTAGAAATATACATGTTAGTACAGAAACTTTATGCCACGCAACCGATAATGGATTATTACAAAACCTGATTGATACCAGCATGATCTCATTGGTATCAAAAAAATTCTCCACAATAAGTTGGAATGAAATTCGAACGTGTGCATTTGAAGAATTAGAAAATATTCCAAATAAATCAAATAAACCCATATTTGCGTACGCCCATATCAATTTACCACATCATCCTTACACTTATGATTCAGATGGAAACTTAATCGAATATCCTGAAATTGATGAAGAACTAACAGAAAAAGAATCTAATCATAGATATGTAAATCAGGTTAAGGTTGCCAATAAAAAAATTTTAGAAATCATACCAAAACTTATCTCATCTTCTGAAATCTCCCCAATAATCATACTTACTTCTGATCATGGATGGGGATTTTTTCATCATTTTGAACAACCCTTAGAAGAAAATAGAACTTTCTTACTTCAGAGACATAATAACCTCCAAGCATTTTATCCTTCAACAAATACTGAATCATATGATGATTTAACTTCTGTGAATGTCTTTCGTCAGATATTTAATGATAATTTTGGAACAAATCTACAATTATTAGACAATAACGCATTTTTTGTTAAAAAGGATACTGTTACGTCAAATTATATTTCTCAGACTGATGTTACAGAAATAGTGAAACCTAAAAATTAATAATAAATTTAAGCTAAATGCTGTCTAATCACTTTAATAACAAAATCTTGCTCCACCTTTGTTATGTTAGGATATAACGGTAATGATAAAATCTCTCTGAAAAGCTCTTTTGATCTAACTAGTTTATCTCTAACTTTTGCTTTTTGTTTAAAAACTGTAAATGTAGCTAATGGTTTGTAATGAACAGAAGTTATTATACCTTTTTTTGATAAATTTTCGTAAAGCTTGTCTCGATTAATTTTTGCATTTTTTGAAACTCTTATTATATACAGATGACATGAATGATCTTTAAAATCTAAACCTGTTGGAGTTAACAATCCATTAATTCCTGAGAGAAATTTGTTATAGTATACAAATGCATTTTTTCTTTTTTGATTCAATAGTTTTAATTTCTTCAATTGACTAATTCCTAGTGTTGCTCTTACTTCATCTAATCTGTAATTGTAACCTGGTTCTCTAATATCATATTCCCAAGGTTTACCTTCTGAATATCTGCTCATCAATGTTCTTGTTATTCCATGATTCCTTGCTAATTCTACATTTTTTGCAATTTTTCGATCATTTGTAATAATCATTCCTCCTTCAATTGTTGAAATATTTTTTGTGGGGTAAAAACTAAAACAACCTGCATCCCCAATCGTACCGACATGTTTAGACTTGAATTTTGTACCTATTGCATGTGCACAATCCTCAACAATCTTTAACGAATTTGCTTTAGCTATATCTTTAATCTCATCCATCTGACAAGACAACCCTGCAAAATGAACAGGCATTATTGCCTTAGTTTTCTTTGAAATTGCTTTTCTAATAGAATTAGAAGAAATATTCATTGTTTCATTGACATCAACAATTACTGGCGTACCTCCTGCTAGGATAATTGAATTTGCGCTTGCTGCAAATGTTAAATTAGGAACTAGAACCTCATCTCCCTGCTCTATTCCAATTGCATTTAATGATAAATGAAGTGCAGATGTTGCATTAGATACCCCTACTGCAAATTTTGCTTTTGTTACTTTTCTGAATGCAGTCTCAAATTGTTTTAGTTTTGGACCATTAGTCAAAACTGTAGAATTTAATGTTTTTTTCATTTCTAAAATATCACTTTTATCAATAAATGGAACAAAAAATGGAACTTTTGTTGATTTTCCATAAAATGAATAATTCTTTTTATTTTTCATACAATTTCCATACCTTCTGATGTATTAAATTATCTTATCAATTCCTATCATGCAATATTTATTCTACAAGTTAACTAGGAAAATTATAGTAATCATATTAAATTAAGAAAAATTCAAAATTAAGTAGTACGACAATTGAATAGAATTAAAGGATTAACAACTATTGGAACCACTGATATCTTAGGCTTAGCTACAACCACTGTATTCTGGTTTCTTCTAGCAACCCTAATTGATCCAGGCGAATATGGAACTATTTTCTATTTTTTAAGTATCGCTGGTATAGTATCTTATGTTGCACCATTAGGAACTAATTATGTCAATACGGTTTTTTCTGCAAAACGAATTAAACTCATTGGGGAATTAAATTTAATTTCTGTAATCACTACAGCTATTGGCTCAATACTACTCTTGATTGTGACACAAAGATTTGATATATCATTATTAGTTTTTGGAATGGTTTTCTATAATCTTACAATTGGAAAAATGCTTGGAGAAAAAAAATTTAATCTGTATGCAATAACTAATCTATTCCAAAAATCTACTACTTTGATATTTGGATTTATCTTCTTTTTTCTATTTGGTTTTGAAAATATACTTTATGCTTTAGCCTTGACTTATTTACTACATATTATAATATTTTTCAAAGAACTTGAAATTAGAAAATATAATTTATCTGAACTAAAGTTAAAATCACATTTCATACTATCAAATTATTCTAATAATATTGTCACTATGTTAAGTGGCCAAATGGATAAATTAGTAATTGGAATCTTACTTGGTCTGACTGTATTAGGAAATTTTTCATTAGCTATGCAAGTTATTACTGCAATGATGATTCTGCCAAGTATAATTACAAAATATTTGATAACTGAAGACTTGTATAAAATAAAAAATAATGATTTTAAAATTAAGATTACAATATTTTCTATAATTCTTACTGCCTTAGGAATATTTTTAATTCCTGAAATAATTCCACACATACTCCCAAAATATCTTGATGTAGTAGAACCCATAAGAATAATGAGCTTAGCAATATTACCGGCAACATACTCTAGAATTCAAATATCAAAATTACTTAGTCAAGAAAGAGGTTCCATAATATTAGGAGGCTCACTTGTCTACGTCGTAATTCTCTTTGTTGGTATATTCTCCATTGGAAATTCAATGGGTATTATTGGATTAGCAATTTCTCTTGTTTTATCTCAGATCTCTCAAGTTATTGCACATAGTATACTAAACAGAAAATTTCCGCATAATGATTAATCTCTAAAAGAAGACTCTATTAGTCTCTTTGAAGCATTATTCCTATTCTTCAAGTATCTTTTTAAAAATAATTGTGAGTTTTTTAATAATTCATCTTTTTGCTTCTCATTATTAATCAAATCAAATATTTTTTTAGTCACGCCTTCATCATAATACACTGATTTGACTGCGTTATATTTGATAAATTCAAAATCAATATCATTCTTTTGTAATTGAATATTTAGAGTTGGTCTCCCTAAAATCATTGATTCTAAAATAACACTACTAGCATCAAAATTATCTGTTGCAACATTAACATGCAAATCACAATCACTTAGCAAATCTGTTATAGACTCAAACTGAAGAATTTCTATATCTGATATCTTTCTAATCATCTCTGTTAAAATTTTATTACTTTTATTTTGTTGTGGATGCAATTTGAATTTAATTTCTATTTCTTTATTTTGATTAGAAATTTGAATTAAGTCTTTAATCACTTTTTCATATCTGTTGTACAGATCTAATCTATAACCTTCCATGTGGGTGATTATAGGCCTTAATGTAATTAATAATTTAATTTTCCCACTTATTTTATTTTTAATCAATGAATGTGAATCATATTTTGGACTACCTGATACTAAAATTTTATCTTCTGGTATCGATCTAACATTTATTAAATAATCTTTTACTGTATCTCCCCATACGGCAATTTTATTCTTGATACAATGAAAATCATCTAAAACATCAAAATATGATATATCTTTTGTATAATTTGCAAATGCATGTTGAAGAAGAGTTATAGGTATACTGTTACTAGATTTCAAAAATATTTTTTCAGTCTCACCTGAAAAATTCATTGCCATGATACCCAAAACATCCTCTCTATGATTTATTGATTCTGCGATTAGTATTGTATTCAAACATTCATCAATTCTTTGAATTATTGTGCCTTTGATCTTTTGTTTTATAATATGATTAAAATCAATGTTTTGAAATTTACATTTGGGAAGAAAGTCTTCATACATTTCAATTTGAAAAATTTTTTCCAATATTTTTCTCCTTAAACTTTCTCTTCCATTTATCATATCCTGATTTATCCAATCATTAGGAATCATCATGCATGAATTTGTTTTCTTAAGTATTCTTATGGACTGGAAACTTGAAATCACTGTTTTACGATTATTCAAAAGAATCGCTTGGAAACCCTGATTATTGATTTCCATCAATATATTTTGATGAATTTCTGGATCAAACTCTAATAATAATATTTTTTTCTTATTTGCAACTATCTTTGTAATGCCAAAAATTGTTCCATAAACTCTCTCCAAATTTTTTTTAATTAAATAATATCTCTCTCTCTTTACAGAAATTTTTTTTTTTAAAAATCTAAAATTTATAGGAATATTTATTGTTTCAAAACTCATTAATTCTTCTTCCATGACATCCATAAACCTCACTTCAGAATCAATATCTACTGTAGATAATACATCCTTCATGTTTGAGGGAACAAAAATTGTTCCAAATTTCTGATTTTTAATTATATTGAAAAATGCCACAATCTTAGGTATCTTCTCCATTAAAAATTCGAGCAATTCATTTCTATCAATTACTGTAGTAAGATCTACATCATGAATTTTGAACTCTAAATTTTCTTCTTCTTCGTATCGTTTTAACCATGTTGAACAAAATATGAAAATATCTTTCCTAGTTTCATCTGTGAGAAAGTCATCAATAATATCATGTTTAATGCCTTTTTTTAATAAATTCTCATGCGAAATAAAATCAAATGCAATAAATTTTGAACTATCGTCGATAACCATTCCCTCAATTTGAGATTGTGTAGTAGTATCGAGAATGTATAGTCTTTTCATCTACTAATTTTTATTATTTTTTCTTTGTATAATAGACTAGTTATTCATTCATTAAATTTATTTCTCTAACTGATTCTTTATGATTATGATAGGATGTATAATTCAGGCACGAATGGGATCTACCCGTCTTCCTGGAAAAGTTATGAAAAAACTTGACCTACAAAATTATAGTTTAGATTACACAATAAACCAACTTAATGAGTGTCCTTCATTAAAAAAAATAATCATCGCAACTACTATGAATCCTGAAGACGACGTAATTGAAAATTTTGCAAATGAAAAAAAAATTAACATTTTTCGTGGAGATTCAGAAGATGTATTATCTAGATACTACCACTGTGCAAAAACTTTTTCTCTTGATTCTATTATTAGAGTTACTGGTGATTGTCCATTAATTGATCCTAAAATTGTTGAAAAAGGTATTAAGATTTACCTTAAAGAAAATTGTGATTATCTTACAAATACATCTCCCAGAACATTTCCAGATGGTAATGAGACCGAAATTTTTTCCTTTTCTGCATTAACAAATGCATTTAATAATGCAACTCTTCCGTCTGAAAGAGAACATGTTACTCCTTATTTTCGAAATAATCCAAAAGATTTTCGAATATATAATTTTACAAATAATGAGGACATTTCAAATTTACGTTGGACATTAGACTACGATATAGATCTAAAACTGATTAAAATTATTATTTCAAAAATTCAAACACGTCCAATACATATGAATGATATTCTTGATTTATTTGCAAAAGAACCTCAACTTAAAAAAATTAACCAAGATCATAAACCTAATGAAGGCTATCTAAGATCTCTTAAAAATGATGAAGAATATCTTCGAAAAAAAACTAGTCCATGAAATTCATGGTAGACGTATTATCTAGGATAAATCATACTAACTCTTTATAATTGATTTAAAATTTAATACTGTAGAATATGAATGCCAAAAAACTTTTTGATCTATCTGATAATGTTATATTGATTACAGGCGCTGCTGGAAATCTTGGATCACAGTATGCTGAAGGATTAAGTCAAGTTGGTGCAAATGTTGTTTTATGTGATCTAGATTTTGAAAAATGTAAAGAAATATCTGATCATCTAAAAGAAAAATATGATGTAAATCCAACTCCTCTGAAATTAGATCTTACACAAAAAAAATCAATTTCAAACTCAGTCAAAAAAATTATGAAAAAATATTCAAAAATTGATACTTTGATAAATAATGCTGCATACCAAGGAACTGAAAAAACCAGAACTACTTCTTTCGAGAATCTATCTCTAATTGAATGGAATAAAGCAATCTCTGTTAATCTTACAGGCATATTCTTGATGTGTCAAGAAGTAGGTAAAATCATGAAAAAACAGCATTCTGGAAATATAATTAACATTAGTTCAACATACGGTATTGTCGCACCAGATCAAAGAATTTATGGCAATAGCGGACAAAACGCTGCATCGTTTTATTCTGCAACAAAAAGTTCTGTAATTAATCTTACAAGATATCTTGCATCGTATTGGGCAAATATTGGGATTAGAGTAAATACTCTATCACCAGGTGGTGTTAAGAATAATCAAACAAAATCCTTTATCAACAATTATTCAAAAAAGACTATGCTTGGACGAATGGCATTAAAAGATGAATACGTTGGAGCAATAATATTTCTAGCATCTAATGCATCGTCATATATGACTGGTTCAAATCTTATTATTGATGGTGGTTGGACCGCTTGGTAAATTTGAAATAAAATATGAAATTTTCAGCACCCATCTTAATTGTAGGATTTGGTTCTATAGGAAAACGTCATACTAATAATTTATTATCCCAAACTAATTCTCTATTAATAATATTAAGTAAAAGAAATGACATAAAAGATTCAGATTTTAATAATTATAGAAAAAATATATCTCGAATCAAAATATACTCAAATTTAAATGACTGTTTACAACATGAACCACAAGTTGGTTTCATTACCAATGAAACAAGTTTACATGTTAACTATGCGTTAAAATTAGCAAAAAGAGGAATGGATCTTTTTATTGAAAAACCACTATCAAATTCCCTAACTAATATTTCATTATTAAATTCTATTACAAAAAAACATAAAAAACTAGTAATGGTTGGTTGTAACTTTAGATTCTATCCTCCTCTAATGAAAATAAAACAGTTAGTAAATAATCATATAGTTGGAAGAGTCATATCCGTTCAATCTGAAAATGGTTCATACCTGCCAGATTGGCATCCTTATGAGGACTATTCAAAAGGATATGCAGCAAAAAAAAAATTAGGCGGCGGTGTAACACTTACTCAAATTCATGAATTAGATTATTTGATCTGGATATTCGGACTTCCTCAAAAAAAGAAATCTATTATTGGAAAATTTAGTGATCTAAACATAGATGCAGATGATCTTTCTGCTTTCATATTTGAATTAAAAAATAAAATTTTAATTGAATTACATTTGGATTATTTCTCAAAACCATTTTATAAAAGACTCAAAATAAGATGTAGCAAAGGCATAATTTATTGGAATTCGTATGATAATAAAATTAAAATCTATAAAAATTCACAAAATCGATGTTCTATTATCAAAATAAAGAATAACTATAATCTATCTAAACAAACTAATCAAATGTATATTGACGAAATAAATTATTTCTTAAATTGTCTAATTAAAAGGAAAAATCCTATGAATAATCTTGATGATGCAAAAAAGACTCTAGATGCTCTATTGAGATTAAAATCTAAATAGATTTTCTTGTCTCATATTTGGATAAAATCTTTGAAATCACTCTCTCAATTCCTTTTTTAAGATCTATTTTTTGCAAATTCTTTATTTTTCTTTTTCTAACCGAAAAATTCATCATATTATTAATACTATTTTTTAATTCATTTTCAAAATTATCTGTGATCTCAAGATAATTTCCAGTATGGAACTTTCTAACAAAATCATGTTGTTGTTCTCTTTTATTGACTGCTATTGATATGATAGGAATATTTAATGATCCGACCTCGAAAACTGTTCTCCCATTTGATGTTATAACAAAATCACAATCAACCAGATACTTTGATAACAGATCCACTTTTTCTATTACATTAATTTTGTAATTACATGAATTCATATCTTTTATAACTGAAAATAATTTCTTTTTATGCTGAAATCCTAAACCAAGAATTATCTCAATTTCAATATTTTCTAATAATCTGAACTTCTTAATTATTTTAATAATCTTTAATGTATTGTTATTTTTATCTACTCCTCCTAATGTTATTGCAATCTTACTAATTTTCTTTCTAATCCCTTTCTTTTGAAAAATACGAAATTCTTCTCTAACACATGCATATTCTGAACCATAACACTCATGATTCATCTTTTCTTTACTTTGGAAGATAGGATTAAACACCAAATCTGCAAATTTTCTCCCCTGTCCCAAATCCTCAAAATTCACAATAAAAATATCCATACTCTTTAATTTTCTTACATAACTTGCGGATGTATTTAATACATCATTAAAAATTATATCTGGTTTAAAATCGTCTAGGATATTCCAAAATTCATTATCATTTGAATATAGTTTGACATTATACAGATGCTCTTTAAATTTTGTCAAGCCCAAACTTCTATTCTTTTTCATGAGAACTAAAATATCCTCATTTCTTATTTCATTAAGAACTGTCAACATATTATAAACATGCCCTAATCCAATACTAGTATCTGCCTCAACTTTTACAATTATTCTTTTTCTTTTCATTACACTCTCAAGAGCTGCAAAATCATGATACGTATTTGGTGAAAAAATTTCTTCTGTAGAAATACCTAGTCCATATGTTTGATTAAGATCTTTTTCTAATAATTTTTTACAATTAAAAGAGACAATTTTTTTTACTTTAACTATTTTTTTTGATAAATGAATTAATCTTGATTTTTTATCAATGTGTCCAAAAATCTCATCAGATTCTTTCTCAAATCCATGTAATGATGAAACATTATCGTTTAATTCTGAAAAAAATTTCTTTATGGTCTCTTTTTTTATCAATGGAAAATGTGGATGTAAAATTAAACATTTTTTGAATTTTAAACCATCTTTCTCTAATCTCTCTAAAACATCTGTAGCAATTTCTTCTAGTTTTGTATTATCATACGTTAATTTTTTTGGTCTATCTAATACTGGAACCCCATAAAATTCTCCTATTTGTTTAATATCCTCTGAATCTGTGCTAATTACTGTATATGCATTTTTAATCTCTAAAGACGTTTTTAATACATAATATAACAATGGTTTCCCGTTTACAAGCCTAAGATTTTGTTTTGAAACATTACGTCTACCACTCTCTCTTGCTATGATTAAAATCAGGTTAGAAAATCTCATTTCTTTGTTAAATCGTGCCATGTTATTGGCACATCTTCGTCAATATCTTTTGCTGCTATCATACCTATAACATCATCTAATGCTTTTGGTTGAATACCTGTACCTGGCCTCTTAATCATCAAAAGATCTTTTGTTATTTTTGTACCTTTTGATATACTTGTTTTTGAAACTATGCTTCTTCTAGCATATTTTACTGCATTGTCTTCCGGTTCAAAACTGATATCTCGTCGATTACCTCTTGATATTTCAATCAATTGTATTCTTCTTTTTAGATGTCTAAACTCGTCTGCATTTAATGATAGTCGATGATCTCTACTAATTGATAATTCTTTATCATATGTAAAATGTTTTTCAATGCATTTTGAACCATATAATACTGAAAAAGCTGCAATATCTATTCCAAGTGTATGATCTGAATATCCTATGATATACTCTGGAAATTCTTTTTTCAATATAGATATCATCTCCAAATTTGCATCTTTAGGTTCTGTTGGATATGATGTAATGCAATGCATTATAATTATTTTATTATTTCCTTCTTCTTTAAAAATAGAAATTGCATCATGTATCTCATCCATTGTACTCATTCCAGTTGAGATAAAAATCGGTTTCATTTTTTTTGCAACTTTTCTAATTAATGGAAGATGTGTAATGTCTGCCGAGGCAATCTTGTATGCAGGTACATTTAATGAATCTAACAAATCTACAGATTCTTCATCAAATGGGGTTGAAAAACATAAAATATCTCTCTTCTTAGCATAATCAAATATTTTCTGCCAATCACTAACAGTTAACGTATCTAATTTACTAAAAACATCAAACTGTGTTTCGTTCGAAATTCCATCATCCCAATATTTTGGTGCAGTTTTTGTTGTTAGATTAGAAGCAGAGTATGTTTGAAATTTTATTGCATCAACTCCTGAATTTTTAGCCTCATCAATTAATTCTAATGCTTTTTCTATACTTCCTTCATGGTTTGCGCCGGCTTCTGCAATTAGAAAACAATCACTATTTTCTCCAATAATCTTACTTCCTATTTTAATTTCTACCATTTACTTATCCTCTTGATATTCATCACTACAAAATTCTCATTAATTAAACAAATCTTTTTTAGACATAGCATAAATTAATTTTAAATAAATAACGATATAAATGATATTTATCTTTCATTCTTTATGAAAAAACTTGAAAAATTAAAATCAATAAAAATTCTTCTTACAGATGTAGATGGTGTATTGACTGATGGAGGAATGTATTATTCTCCAACCGGTGATGTTATGAAAAAATTTCATGCTAGGGATGGTATGGGAGTTTCTCTTCTAAAAAAACATGGAATTCCTACGGTCATTGTTACAAAAGAAAAAACAAAAATGGTTCGAAACTGGGCTAAAAATATGAATGTGGATTATCTTTATGACGGAATTATTGATAAAGAGAAAATTTTTGAAAAAATCTGTAAAAAGTATAAACTAACTTCATCACAAATTGCATACATTGGTGATGATGTAAATGATTTGGGATTATTAAAAAAAGTTGGATTCTCTGCTACTCCTAATAATGGAATTCTTCAAATTCAAAAAATTGTAGATTATAAATGCAAAAAGAATGGTGGTGATGGTGTATTAAGAGAAGTTGCAGATCTAATTATTAATGCTTAATCAAATACAAACAAATTGTACTAAATACATATTTAGCGAAAAAATTTATTTATTTTATGATATTCATCACTGCTGAAATAGGAATAAATCATAATGGTGATATAGATATTGCTAAAAAACTAATTGATATAGCTTCAGATGCAGGATGTAATGCTGTAAAATTTCAAAAACGTACTATTGAAAACGTATACTCAAAAGAAATACTTGATTCACCTAGAGACAGTCCATGGGGTACTACAACTAGAGAACAAAAATTAGGTCTAGAATTTGGAAAAAAAGAATATGATATTATTAATAAATATTGTACAGAAAAAAATATTGAATGGTACGCATCATCATGGGATATAGATAGTCAAATCTTTTTACGTCAATATGATCTCAAATATAATAAAATTGCATCAGCTATGTTAACTCATAAAAAATTATTAGATGTAATTGCTCAAGAAAAAAAACATACGTTTATCTCAACTGGAATGAGTACAATGGATGAGATACATGATGCAATTTCTATTTTTAAAAAATATAATTGTTCATTTGAACTACAACATAGTAATAGTTCATATCCAATGAAAGATGATGAGGCTAATCTAAAATGTATACAAACTCTAAAGGATGAATTTGATTGTAATGTTGGTTACAGTGGTCATGAATCGTCAGGATATTTAATTTCAGTTTGTGCTGGTGTTCTAGGTGCAACCTCAATTGAACGTCACATCACATTGGATAGAACAATGTATGGCTCTGATCAAGCTGCATCACTTGAACCAAAAGGATTAGAAAGACTAGTTAGAGATGTAAGAAATATTGAGACTGTTTTGGGTGATGGTAAAAAAAGAATCTGGGATTCAGAAATTCCAGTAATGAAAAAATTGCGAGTTTATTCATGATTGATGTATTATGAATGAGAGAAATAATAATATTCAGAAAAAAATTGAGAATACATCAAAAATAATCTTAGAATTAAAATCAATTATTCCAGAAATTAATAAAACAATTAATATTATTAGCAAATGCTTGATTAAAGGTAATAAAATAGTCCTATTTGGAAATGGTGGTAGTGCAGCTGATGCACAACATATAGCTGCTGAATTTATTGGCAGGTTTAATTTTAATCGTAAAAGTTTGTCCGCTATATCACTAACAAGTAACTCATCTACAATGACTTCCATTTCAAATGATTATTCCTATGATGTTGTATTTAGTCGACAATGTGAAAGCTTAGTCAAAAAAGGTGATGTTGTGATTGGAATATCAACAAGTGGTAACTCATTAAATGTAAAAAAAGGATTGCTCATTTCAAAAAAAATTGGTGCCACAACAATTGGACTTGTTGGAAAAAATGGATCAATTAAAAAAATTGTTGATATACCTCTAACTGTTGAATGCAAAACAACTCCTGAAATCCAAGAAGCTCATAGAGTTATTTACCATATTGTCTGTGAACACGTAGAAAAAGAATTAATAAAAAAATATAAAAAATGAATGAAAATCTAAAAGGAAAAAACTGTTTAATTACTGGGGCGACAGGAGGATTAGGAAAAGAGATTGCTAAAGAATTTGTAAATAATGATTGTAATGTTTTCCTAACTGGTAAAGATACTAAAAAATTATCTTCACTAAAAAACGAACTAGAGAATGATAGAGGAATTAAAATTCACTTCAAGAATGCAGATCTTTCAAATACTCATGAAATTGAAAAATTAATTAAAGAAGTAAGAACTTCTTTCTCGAATATAGATATTCTAGTAAATTGTGCAGGTATCTTTCCCGTAAAATTACTTTCAGAATCTAAAATTGAAGATTTTGAAAAATGTTTTAACATTAACATCAAGGCAGCATTCATACTTTGTAAGGAATTTTCACAAGAAATGGTCTCAAAAAAATGGGGTCGAATAGTAAACATTGGATCATCTGGTGCATACAATGGTAAAAAAAAGACAATAATCTATAGAGCATCTAAACATGCACTTCTTGGCTTATCTAGATCACTACATGATGAACTAAAAGAATACAATGTTAGGACTTTTTGTATTTCTCCGGGACCTATCAAAACATCTATGGGTAAGGAAATTATTGAAAATGAAAATCCTAATGAAAGATTTGATAGTTTTATGAATCCTAAAGAAATAGCCGAATTCATAGTATATACAATATCATTTGATAATGAAATGGTTTCTGAAGAAATAAGATTAAGTAGGATAGATTAAAGAGGAGTTCTAACTCATTATAATATGGATAATCTATTTTCAGTTGATAACAAAGTAATTATCATTACTGGAGCTGCAGGTAGTATTGGAGAGAATCTATCTATAGGATTAGCAAATCAAAACGCCATTGTATATGCTCTTGATAAAAAATTATCTAAAACAATTAGAAAATACGACTCATCAAAAATCATACCACTAAAATGTGATATAACAAATTATAAACAGGTTCAAACCATTTTTAAGAAAATTTTTAGAAAAGAGAAAAAAATTGATGTTTTAATTAATAATGCTGGAATTTCTCTAGCATCACAAAAAAAAGATGAATTGTATTCGAATAATGATTGGATTGAAACATTAAATGTTAATTTAACAGGAAGTTTCTATTGTAGCAAAGAATCTGTAAAATACATGTTAAAAAATAAAATGGGTTCAATAATTAACATTACAAGTATTAATGCAGAATTAGGATTCCCTCGAAACCCTGCATATAATGCGTCTAAAGGTGGATTAAAGATGCTTACAAAGGCATTTGCAAAAGACTGGTCAAAACATGGAATAAGAGTGAATAGTATTGGACCAGGTTACATTAAAACAAACATGACATCAAAGAGATTTACTAATAAAAAATTTAGATTAGAAAGACAAAATCAAACCCTTTTAGGAAGATGGGGTGAACCAGATGATTTAATCGGGCCATGTGTTTTCCTTGCGTCTGATGCTTCTCGATATATGACAGGGCAAGATCTGTATATTGATGGTGGCTGGATCATTAACAGTGGTCTAAACTAAAACATAATTATTTTTTAAATTTTACATTACGGTTTAATGTAAGGCTGAAAGTATCTCCTACTCTTAAAAGTCTTTTATTATGAGTATCGTTTTTACATAAATTACAAATTGTTGTTTTAGTACGTTTTGCATTCTTAGTCCAAGTAGTGCGAGATGAAACATAATGTTCATTATTCCAAACATCCATAATATTGGTTTCAAAAACATTACCAAAATCTGCATTTGGATCATCTACAATTGTACATGGTGTAACTCCTCCATCTGAATTAATGACCAATCCACTCCACGGCCAATGGCAAGGTGTATTTCTTGAATCACCTAAATATGTATCATAAACATAATTTTTATCCTCAGGTAGCCATTCATCGGCGACAGTATTTGGATTCAATTGTATATTTCCAACTTCTATCTCGTCAACACCTAATTCTTTAGCTAATTTTTGAAAATCTTTTATCTGATGTTCATTTTTCTTTGTTGCAATCATTCGTGCTTGTATAATTGGATATTTCAAGTTATTTTCTTTCTTAATTTCAATTATACGTCGTGTATTTTTTAAGACAATCTCTAATTTCCCACCAATTCTGTATTTCTCATAAACATCTTGTGTCGTTCCATCTAAATCAATCTTCAATCTGCCAATTCCAGATTTTATTAATTCCTGAAGCCATTCATCAGAATACTCGATTGAAAAATTTGTAGACATATGAGTCCATATTCCTGCATCAGTAGCATATCTGATCATCTTTGGAAGATCTTTTACTAGTGTAGGCTCACCCCAATTTTGTAGTGCGATCATCAAAGTTGTATCTTTTATTTCATCTACTAATTTTTTAAAATTTTCTAATTTTATTTTCTGTTTTGGTCTTGTTATTGCATCTACTCCAGTAGAACATAATGGACAATGAAGATTACAAATGTTTGTAGGTTCAATTTCAATATGATATGGTTTTGATTTTAAAATAAATTTCTGTTTTTCTTCTTCTTCTTTTGCTAAAACAAAATTATCAAATTTTCTTGAGGAACGAAATTCCATAGGAACTTCGTGTATGGAAAAACTCCAATCTTCCTCAAACTGTCCCCATCGTTCTTCTTCCCTTTTTATATCAAAATCAATATTATCTTTCGTAGAAATTCTTCTTGCTCCACCAAATGCTTTTGAATTATCTAATGTCTCCATACAAATTTTTTATAATTAATCTATTTATAGTTAAATCACTAATGGTAACTAACAGTTATTTGGAAAAAGAATTATTTTTCATGAATTTTCTAATTAGCTTTAAATCATCTTTTGAATCAACATTATATGAATTTTCTAAAGACATTTTGTAAAAACCTATTTTGCCCGAAATCCTACATCTACTTTTTATAAAATTTTTAGTTTTTGTAGCAAAAATAGCTCCATTCTCAAATAATTGTTCGCTCATTTGTTGTCGATTTGGTCGTTTTTTTGGATCATAGTCTACTGGCATAATTCTATTTCCAACTTGTTTCCAAAGAAATGTATGTATTGAAAAACCACTCAAAATTGAATCAAAATTTTCCTTTTTCATAAGCAATAAAGATTCATCGATATGTTTTGCGTTACGTAAGGGAGATGTATTCTGGAGAATTACTATTATGTCAGGTGTATAATTTTGATTTTTTTTAAGATGTGTTAAAACATGTTCTATAACCGGTTCTAATGGTGTAGAATCCATTGCTAATTTTTTAGGTCTAGATATAACCTCTGCACCTAATTTTATTGCATTTTTTGCTATTGCCAAATCATCGGTTGAAACAATAGTTTTGTTAATAATTTTGGAATTTAATGATGCATTGACTGTATAATACAATAGTGACTTTTGATTTAATTTAACTAAATTTTTTAATTTAATTCCTTTAGATCCGCCTCTTGCAGGAATTATTGACAAAACATTCATAATTTTCTGAAAAAACGGTTACTAAAAATCATTCCTAATCAGTTCTATCCTAAACTAAAAAATCTTAGTAAACCATATAACTTAAAAAAAAATTTCATATTATACTTGACTGAAATAAAAAATAATTATAGTGAAAATGGATTTGTTGTTTTAAAGAAAATTATACCCCAATCACGTTTGGATTCCTTATTAGAAAATATTTTCAAACTTTATCTAAAATATTCTGAAGATTCAGAATTAAACCACTTAGATCAACCCTGGAAAAGTGAATTATTTCATAAAAAATTAATTAAATTTAGAAAAGATGATCCAAAATCTTTTGGAGCGATATATGACAGTCTAAAAACTGGTCTTACCCTTACACAATTAGTAAGTGATGATATCGTTGTAGAGAATATTGCAAAATATCTAAAAGTTAAACCAAGCGAAATTTCTATTTCTGAACCGATGTGTAGACTAGATGTCCCAAATGATAATAGAAATGCTTTGGATTGGCATCAAGAAAGATCTTTTTTCCCACAAAATAGGAATGGAATGAATGGATTGGTATGCTGGATTCCTCTTACTGATATAACAGAAGCGATGGGTGCAATTCATGTATCTCCAAATAGTCATAACAGTGGTCTTATTTCCTCCGATGCAAATGATAAAAAAAATCCAACATATACAACACAGATATCCGTTCCAGAAGAATATGTTAAAAAATATGAAGATCTTGTTGTTCCTGTAAACGCTGGTGATGCAGTATTCTTTAACATGTTACTTTTCCATCGTTCTGGAAATAATTTATCTAATTATGTAAGAATGGCGGTACAAGGAAGATATCATATATCCACTGCTGATGATTTCATTCCCTTTGAATTAAATAATTATTACAATCCTGATATAAAACAAAAACTAATTGAACAAAATTATGATTGTAGTGACATACCAGATAATATCAGGCAACCACCTGTAACGCAAAGTTATAAAAAATGAATGAAAATCTAAAAGGAAAAAACTGTTTAATTACTGGGGCGACAGGAGGATTAGGAAAAGAGATTGCTAAAGAATTTGTAAATAATGATTGTAATGTTTTCCTAACTGGTAAAGA